>Ga0207141_10038_pt1 | contig 45348 bp, 37 predicted proteins | sample Alteio_BWMinHeat_5_FD_153553 | JGI IMG/M metagenome (GOLD analysis project Ga0207141, IMG submission 153553) | Enriched cells from forest soil in Barre Woods Harvard Forest LTER site, Petersham, Massachusetts, United States -... | ecosystem: Environmental > Terrestrial > Soil > Temperate forest >... | reverse complement strand
TGTGGAAGGAAACCGGCTCGACTAAAGCGTCCGCAACCCAACCGAAGAGCACGCCGCAGAAATCGGCGGCGAGGGTCAAGAGCGGAAGCATTAGGATGCAAGCCACAATGCGCGTAAAGGCCAAAAACTTGTAGGGATTCACGCCGGAGGCCTCGATGGCATCGATCTGCTCAGTTACCTTCATGGACCCCAGTTCAGCGCCGATGCCGGCCCCGACCCTGCCGCTGACCACCAGGCCAGTCACAATAGGACCCGTCTCGTGGATGATGGAGTACACCAGAGCGGCGGGAAGCATGGACTTGGCTCCGAAGCGGACGAGGCTGCTGCGGCTTTCCAAGGAGAGCACGAAACCGATGGCAGCACCCGCCAGGGCTACCAGAGGCAAGGACCTGGAGCCTATTTCGTCGAGCTGACGAAGCAGCTCGCGGCCTTCAAAGGGGCGCCGAGCTGCGGCGCGCACCACCTGCCACGCAAAAAGACCGAGATCCCCAAACCACTCGAGGAAGCGGTTGATCGGACGCCAGACGGAAGTGAGAGTAGATCGCATGAGTGACCCAGGTTGCGTGCGTCCGAGCTGATCCAGCGGTGAGGAATGAAATTCCCCTTCCGCCAGAAACTTCCATTTCGAGATCGAGGGTGGCTGCAGCAATAGGCCTTAGAGGAACCAAGATCCTTAGAGTTAGAGATACCACGTTGAGAATTCAGAAGTCTGTTCCAAAGGGGACACAAAAAGCAGCAGCGACGCACGCGCTGGAATGGTTTCAATTTGGGGATTGGGGGGACGCGCATCCGGGGCAGGACGAAATGAAGCCCGTTCAAGGCCGTGGAATGGGCACATCGTTCTTACTGGCCCTTCCGCGATTCAGTTTGACGTCAGCAGCCGAGAGAAGAGCGGGGCGCTGAAGGGACGGGCAAATTATCCAGCGAAAAAATTTGGTGCGGTCGAGAGGACTCGAACCTCCACGCCTTGCGGCGCTAGCACCTCAAGCTAGTGCGTCTGCCAGTTCCGCCACGACCGCGATGACATCCATCGTAAGGGCAATAAAGGAAGCTGTCAAACCAGGCGATGGAAGCGAAGAAGACGAGCAGGAGCCCCCCCGACAGGATCGGGGTAGGCAGAAGGCCGCTCTACAAACCGAGTTACGGTTTCTTCGACGGCGCGGGTGCAGGCTGCGAAGTTGCCGGTGGCTTAGAAGCAGGTTGCGTATTGGATTGCGGCGTGGATGGCGTTGATGCGGGTGCCGCAGGAGTGGTTGCAGGCGTGGTCGCGGGAGCCGCAGGGGTCTTCGCGGGCGCGGGCTTGGTGGCGGGCTGCGAAACTCGTTCGAGGATGGAGCTGCCCTGGCCGACGACGGCCTTATCGGTGCGCAGGACCATGGCGAAGGCACACAGCATGAACATGACAGCGCACCAAGTGGTGGCTTTAGAGAGCACGTTGGCGGCGCCACGCGGACCGAAGGCGGTCTGGCTGCCGGCGCCGCCGAAGGCTCCGGCGAGGTCGGCGGCTTTGCCGCTTTGGAGCAGTACGACGATGATCAGCACCAGACAGTTCAAGATGAAAAATGTTGGTAACAACCAGAAAAACCAGCGCGAGTCGGCCAGTTTCCATCCGCCTACGATAATTCCAGCGCCGATCAACAGCGCGACGAGCCACTTCATCCAACCTGGCATATTGAAAACCTCACTCAATATCTAAGGATCGCGGGATAAACCCGCTGCTGTAACTAGTGAGCCCGCACGACCAAAGAAGGCCGGCCTCCCAGCCAAACCGTGGCAAATTCCAAACAAAAGTGCGCGGGCCTCAAAACCGTAGGCCGGAAAGATGCCGGCCCTACCTAAAATTCACAAGCGCGGCGAACGATTTCGGGTCGAGACTGGCTCCGCCGACGAGCGCGCCGTCCAATTCTTCCTGGGCCATCAAACCCTGAATATTGTCAGGTTTGACGCTACCACCGTAGAGAATCCGCAGGGCGGAGGCGAGGCGGACGGAAAACCTCTCTCCCGCACATCGCCGGAGCAATCGATGGGCTTCGGCGGCGATCTCCGGGGTCGCGGTGCAGCCCGTGCCGATGGCCCAAACCGGTTCGTAGGCAACCAGAATACGGGAGAACTCCTCCGGGGTCAACGCGCCGGGGCCGCCGTTGAATTGGCGGCTGAGAACCTGTTCGGCGAGGCCGGCGTCGCGCTCTTCTTGTGTTTCGCCCACGCACACGATTGGCGTGAGGCCGCTGGCCAGGGCGATCAAGGATTTCTTGGCGACATTGTCATCGGTTTCGCGAAAAAGCTGGCGGCGCTCGGAGTGGCCGATGATGACGTAGCGGCAGCCGGCTTCGGCCAGCATGGGGGCGGAAACTTCGCCGGTGAAGGCGCCTTCCTTGCTCCAGGAGACGTTCTGGCCGCCGATGGCGACGTTCGAATCTGTTGCGGCATCAACGGCGGTGGAGATCGCGGTGAACGGTGGGGCGACTACTATGTCGCAATGCCTGGTGTTCGAAACGAGGGGGAGGAGGGAAGAGAAAAAAGCGCGGGTGTCCACAAGCGTTTTGTACATTTTCCAGTTGCCGGCGATTACGCGGCGTCGCATTTCAGGGCCTCCAGAAAGAGAAAAGATTTAACACAGAGGGCACAGAGAACGCAGAGAAGAGCTGGGATCATTTGTCGGTTAGGGCTTCGACGCCGGGGAGTTTGCGTCCGGCTAGAAATTCGAGGGAGGCTCCGCCTCCTGTCGAGATATGAGAGATTTTGTCGGCGACACCGGATTGGTGGACGGCGGCTACAGAATCACCGCCGCCGACGATGGAAGTTGCGCCGTTGGCTGTAGCTGCGGCTACGGCTTTAGCGACTTCGAGCGTGCCATTGGCAAACGCGGGCATTTCGAATACGCCCATGGGACCGTTCCAGACGATGGTCTTGGCCGAGGCAATTTTCTGGCGAAACGTGTCGATGGTCTTGGGGCCGATATCGAGGCCCATCCAGCCGTCGGGAGTGGCGGAGACAGAAACGGTTTGCGTCGCGGTGTCGGCTTTGAATTCGGCACCAACAATTTGATCGACGGGAAGGAGCAGCGCGAATTTTTTTTGCTGGGCTTCGGCGCGGAGGCGCTTGGCGAGATCGAGCTTGTCGTCTTCGACGAGCGACTTGCCGATGGGCTGGCCTTCGGCTTTGAGAAAAGTGTAGGCCATGCCGCCGCCGATGAGCATGGCGTCGGCGATCTTCATCAGGTTTTCGACGACTTCGATCTTGTCGCTAACTTTGGCGCCGCCAAGAATGGCGACAAAGGGGCGCGCCGGATTGGTGACGGCTTTGCCGAGATAGGCGAGCTCCTTTTCCATGAGCAGGCCGGCGGCGGATTGCTTGACGAAGCGGGTGATGCCGACCACGGAAGCGTGCGCGCGATGTGCGGAGCCGAAGGCATCACAGATAAAAAGGCCGTCGCAAAGGGCGGCGAGCTGTTTTGAAAAAGCTTCGTCGTTTTTTTCTTCTTCGGGATGGAAGCGCACGTTTTCGAGAAGGAGGATATCGCCGTCAGCGAGGGATTTGCTCTTTGACTCGGGGACAGGCCCGACACAATCGGAAGAAAATCGAACGGGCTGGCCGAGGAGTTGTTGCAACTTTTTGGCGACTGGCAGGAGGGAGAATTTCGCGTCGGGACCGCCTTTGGGCCGGCCGAGATGCGAAGCAAGCACCAGACGGCCGCCTTTTTGCATGGCGAGGCGGAGCGTGGGAAGCGATTCGCGGATGCGCGTGTCGTCGGTGACCACGCCGTCTTTCAGCGGGACGTTGAAATCAACACGGATGAAGACGCGTTTTCCTCGGAGGTCGAGGTCGATGATGGTGAGTTTGCTCATGGCTTAAGAAGTGGCGAGTGACGAGTGACGCGTGGCGAGAATCCCGAGTTCGCTCCCATTCGCAACTCTTCCATCGGCCAATTTCCCTAGAATTTGGAGGCCAGGAGCTTGATGAGGTCGCGGCAGCGGCAGGAGTAGCCCCACTCGTTGTCGTACCAGGCCAGAACTTTTACGCAGCGGTCGCCGACGACCTTGGTGTATTCCGCGTCGACGATGGACGAATTCGAATTGCCCTTGAAATCGGCGGAGACGAGTTCTTCTTCGGTGTAGGCGAGGATGCCTTTCATCGGGCCGTTGGCGGCGGCTTTCAGCGCGGCGTTGACAGATTCTTTGGTGGCCGGCTTGTCGACGAAAACAGTGAGGTCAACGACACTGACGTTGGGCGTGGGAACGCGCATGGCGTAGCCGTCGAGTTTGCCCTTCAATTCGGGAATGACAAGGTGGAGAGCTTTGGCGGCACCGGTGGAGCTGGGAATCATGTTGATGGCGGCGGCACGCGCGCGGCGCAGATCCTTATGCGGGAGGTCGAGCAACTTTTGATCGTTCGTATAAGAGTGAATGGTGGTCATGGTGCCGCTGTTGATGCCGAAGGTTTCCTGGAGAACTTTGGCGACCGGCGCGAGGCAGTTGGTGGTGCAGGAAGCGTTGGAAATGACGTGGTGCGCCGCTGGATTGTAGGTCTTGTCATTCACGCCAAGGACGAAGGTGGCGTCGGGGCCGTCGGCGGGGGCAGAGATGATGACTTTTTTCACGGGCGCGCGGAGATGCTTCTTGGCATCAGCGCCCTTGGTGAAGAGGCCAGTGGATTCGACGACGATATCGGCGCCGACGGAAGCCCAATCGATTTCGGCGGGGTCCTTGGTCTTGAAAACCTTGAAGCTCTTGCCTTCGACGGCGATGGTGTCATCGGTATGCGTTACCTTGTGTGGAAGGTTGCCGAGAACGGAGTCGTATTTCAAAAGGTGTGCGAGGGTCTTCGCATCGGTAACGTCGTTAACGGCGACGAATTGAATGTCCTTGTCGTCGAGCGCGGTGCGCATGATGTTGCGACCGATGCGGCCGAAGCCGTTGATACCAACCTTGATGGGCATTACTTCCTCCGATGGAGTGTTCGTAAATTGCGGCAGTGCAGAAGGGAATGACAGCCGCGGGCCAACAGAAAATGCTATGGGTTGCGGGCACAAAAGTCAACGCGCGGAGAAACAGATGGAAAATTAGCCGCTATAATGGCCGTCGATCATGGAGTGGACACCTGCATCTGTGCTGCGCTGGCTGTTTGATTCGGAGCGCGGAGCTTCGGGCCGCCTGCTTCCGCGCTGGTTTTTTTTGCGGGCGCTGGGGCTGATTTATTACTCGGCGTTTTTCTCGCTGGTGTTTCAAATTCGCGGATTGATTGGGCCGCACGGGATTCTTCCCGCTGGTGAATACCTGCAAGCGCTGGCCGAGCGATTCGGGCACGCGGCGTACTGGTATGCGCCAACGCTGCTGTGGGTATCGAGCGGCTCGCACATGCTCACCGGAATTTGCTGGGCGGGCATGATTGCCTCGCTGCTGCTGGTATTGAATTTTTGGCCGCGCGGTATGTTGGCGATTTGTTTTGTGTGCTTTCTTTCCTTTGTGAGCGCGGCGCAGGATTTTTCCGGCTATCAGTCCGATGGGATGTTGCTGGAGGCTGGCTTCATTTCGCTTTTTTTCGCGCCGACAGGATTTCGGCCTGGATGGGGCGAGGAAAGCAGGCCATCGCGCGCGAGTTTGTTTTTGCTGGTGTGGGAAGGCTTCCGGATTTATTTCGAATCGGGCGTGGCGAAGATCATGGGCGGCGACGCGCAATGGCGGAACTTCACGGCGCTGGACGAGTATTACCAGAACGGCCCACTGCCGACGTGGATGGGCTGGCACATGCACCATTGGCCGCACTGGTTTCATGCAGCGACGGCGTTTGGAACGCTGGCGCTGGAGCTCGGTCTCGCATGGTTGATGTTTCTGCCGCGGCGCTTGCGAATTTTGTGCTTTTTGCTTATCACGCCCTGGCAGATCGGCATCATCGTTTCGGCGAACTACACGTTTCTGAATTACCTCGTGCTTGTGCTGGGCTTTCTCCTGCTCGATGACCAGTTCGTGCTGCCGTGGCTGCCGCGGTTCATGAAAAGGAGTTTCCTGGCCACGAAAGAAGCCAAGCCACTTGGCGCTCCGACTCCCGAAGAGAAGTGGCGAACGAGAATTCATGCCCAATTCTCGGCGCTGAAGCTCGCAATGACAGCAGTGATGCTCACATGGATTTTCTATGCGACACTCGCGCAACTGGTGTGGATGGTCAAGCCGTGGCCGCTGCCGACGACGCCGGTCTCGGCATTGGAGCCGTTTCGCATCGCGAACCGTTATGCGCTATTTGCGGTGATGACGCGCGGGCGTTACGAAATCGAGTTTCAAGGTTCGGACGATGGACAAACCTGGCTCGTCTATCCCTTCCGCTTCAAGCCGCAAGATCCCAGCAAGCCGCCGGGAATTTACGCGCCGTATCAGCCGCGCTTCGATTGGAATTTGTGGTTTGCGTCTCTGAGTACGTGGCGACAGGAACCGATCGTCGTGCGAACAGAACAGAGTTTGCTGCGCGGCGACGCGGATGTGCTGCTGCTTTTTGCGGGGAATCCATTTCCGCATGCTCCGCCGCGGCAGGTGCGCGCCGTGATTTGGCAATACTGGTTTACAACGCCGGCCGAAAAACGTTCGCAAGGCACCTGGTGGAAAAGGCAGCAACTTGGCCTCTACGCTCCCAGACTCGAGCGCCAATCCGACGGAAGAATTGCGGTCCTGGAGTGGCCACCTGCGTTGGAATCGCGAGAATGAAGATTGAAGAATAGATACTACTGGGGGAACTGTTTTATTGAGGTGACGCGGTCACCCTGGAAGCGGATGAAGACGGTTTTCGAGGGAGGCTGGCCGTAAATCCAGTCTTCGATGTCGTTGCCGTCGGAATCGCGCTCGCGCACTTTGTGGTCGGGCTTGCCGATCGCGGCGACGAGTTCCTCACGGTCCATTCCGACCATGGGTTTGCGCTCCTGAATGGCCTTCTTCATTTCCGGAGGCAGCGTGTCGAACCACTGCACGGCAGCAGAACGCTCTTTGGCAAAGTTCAGGAAGGGCGAAAGGAGCTGCTTCAATTCGTCCGGTGTGAGGTCCGGCAGCGGCTTGCCGAATTCCAGGAAAATCGTGCTGCCCATGCCCGGCTGGAGTCCCGGCGGACCCTGATCCTGCGCCGAGGCGGGCTGCATCCCGGGATAACCGCCGCCCCCAAAGCCGATTTGGATATGGTCGCGCCAATGCTTCTTTCCGCGCCCTCCACCGTTCACATCCACGACGATCTGACGGTCGTGGAACTCCAGCTTGGTGATTTGCACGTTGTCCCCGCTATTGATTGCCGGGCCGTGGGAGGCGACGGCACGATCGAGCAATTCGGTCTGGAGAGGCTTGCCCACGCTGAGATGGAAGCCTTCCTTGCCCGCAGGTAGGGGCTTGACGGCCTTGGCAAATTCGCCGGACACAAAGCGGATCAGATTCAGCTTGGAAGTTTCCTGAAGCGTGGCGTTCTTTGCAGGAGGAGTGGTCTTGGAAGTAGATTCACCCTGGGGCTGCGCGCTGTCCGAGGATGCATCGGCGTTGGGGAAGAGGGGAATCTCCTCGTTGGAAGGAAAGCTGGGAGCTGGATTCGCAGACGGACGAAGACTGTTGAGGCGCGGGACATCCGCATCGGCCAAGAGCAAGAGCGTCAACGATAAGGCGAGCCAGTTGGACATAATGTACGGCGGACCCGGTTGTGGCCGGGAACCGACTACCCTATTCTACGATGCCAGAAAGCCCCTGAACAGGTGCCTCGCTTGAGAGCGGACACCGTTCGCTTACCTGTCCTCGACGGAGGTGGAACTGTACTACCGTACGGAGATTCGCGCCATCCCTCTAACGAGACACGACTTGAACGCCCTGGCGGTCGATGTTCATGGGCAGAACTTCAGCGCCGGCGTCACGAATGGACGTTTGCACGCGTTCCCGGGCATCAGGTTCGATCAATAGGACCACGCAGCCGCCGCCACCTGCTCCACAAACTTTGCCCGCCAGCGCGCCGTTGTGGCGCGCGTTCTCGATGACGCGGTCGATGGTTTTGGTCGAGATCGTGGGCAAATTTCGCTTGCGGAAGGACCACTCCTCGCGCATCAGGCGGCCGGTTTCGGGCCAGTCTGGTTTTTCCAACGCGACGCGCATTTCCTGGGCAACTTCAGAGATGCGCTCCAGGCTTTTTTGCACGGCGCGTTTGCCTCCGATTTGCGCCTTGAAAACTTCCCAGTTGTTGATGCCGTGCTGGCGGGGCTTGCCGGTGTAACAGACCATCACGCGGCGCTCGAGCTCGTCGAGATTCACGCGCAATTCGACGCGATGTTCGCCGCCGGGGGGGAGTTCGATGGCTGCGGCGCCGCCGAAAGCCGGGGGGTAATGATCCTGGGTTCCGGTGGGAACATTGATGACGATGGCTTCAGCGTCGCGGCTGATGTGGATCCAGTCGACCTTGCTCTTGCCTGCTCCGGTGAAGCGATCGAGCGCGGCGCAAATGGCCACGGCCATGGCGCTGGAGCCACCGATGCCTGCGCCCGCGGGAGCTTCGGAATCGGTGGTGAGGGTGAAGCCGCCTTCCGGTTGGAAGAACTTGGTGATTTCCGCGAGGAGCGGGAGGCGGTAGCGCTTGGCTTTTACGAGGGCGGCGAAGGAAGCGAAACCTTCTTCGCATTTGATGTCGCGGGAAACCAGCTTGATGCGGTTGTCGCCGCTGGGATGCGTTTCGATGACGCAGGAGGCGTACAGCGAAATCGCGGCGTTCAATGTGACCGCGCCCGGATGAAAGAGATAGAGCGGCCAGATGTCGAGCGTGCTGCCGGCGAAGTCCACGCGGGTCGGTGCTTTGGATTCGATAATCATGAGTGCGAGCCAGCTCGATTCAGGGGGATTTTCAGCCGAGCCAGTTTGACGGATTAAGACGGCCATCTCAAGGTATGACCCGCGCGGTTGTCCACAGAAAGGCAATGACGCGCGGGCCAGCGCTGGAGCGAAATACCGCGCATTTCCAAAAGACGCGGAGGTCAGCTACCGGCGGAAGCGGCGCGGTTGCGGGCGATGAGTTGCGGGCCGTCTTTCTTTTCCTGGGCAAGGGCGGGATTGGGTTCGAAACAGCGCCGGCAGCGGGCTTCGTAAGCGCCCATCGCGCCAACGACGATCAGCTCTTCGCTTTCGACGAGGCGCTGGGTGTGAACCGCGGGATTGCCGCAGCGGACGCAAATGGCGAGCAGCTTGGTGATTTCTTCGGCGATGGCCAGGAGGCGCGGCATCGGCTCGAACGGGCGGCCGCGATAGTCGGTATCCAGGCCGGCGACGATGACGCGTTTGCCGAGATTGGCGAGCTTGGTGCAAACGTCGACCACTTCGTCGCCCAGGAATTGCGCTTCGTCAATGCCGATGACTTCCGTGCGGGGCGACAGCTTTTCCATGATTTCGGCGGCTTTGAACACGTTGTCCGAGGGGATGCCAAGGCCGGAGTGCGAGACAATTTCGTTGGCGGCGTAGCGTTCGTCGATGGCGGGCTTGAAGATCTGCACGCGCTGGCGCGCGATTTCCGCGCGGCGCAGGCGGCGGATCAGCTCTTCGCTTTTGCCGGAAAACATCGGGCCGACGACGACTTCGATCCAGCCCATGTTGCCTTTGACGATGTCCACGGTTGCTCCCTTGAAACCAGTCATCCCTATTTAGTTCTCAGCATTCTGTGAAGAAATGGAATGTCGAACCGGGTCCGTCCCTGCCTCCGGAGCATTTACCCCAATCCATTTGATGCGCTGGCGGCTGCGGTGCGATACATCCTTGCATTATAGAACGGCGCGAAGGCCGCAATGACGGCAACTCGAAAAGCCTCCTGGCGCGAGATGAAATTGTTCGAGAGCACGCCCCAGGCGCCCTGCGCGTCGCGGATCCCAACAGCTCCTGCAAAGCTGTCGATGGCCACGGCAAGCTCCACGCCATTTTCGAGCACTTCGTGAGCCAGAGCCTCCGGCAGCTCGATGCTTCCGGAACGGCCGTAGTGGCCCCGCGCGCCGTCGGAAACGTAGGCCCAGCTCTCCAGGAAGACGCGGCGATGCCCGTTCCGCGGCAATAGGGAATCACTTGGGATTTCGTCCGCCGCGGCGCTTTCGTACATGACATCGAGCCCGCCTTCCAGGCCGACGAAGTATTGCCAAGCCGCGCCGCTGACGCGAGCTATCTCCACCAGCGCTTCCGCGCGCTGGCGGGCGCCGCGCATCAATTCGCCGCGCGATGCAGGCGTGTGGCTTACGCCACTCTCCACTTCCATGCCGACGACTTCAAATTCAGCATCATGAGCAAGCGCTGCTGCGAATGACTCAAGCGCTTCGGTGACCGCGTTGAGCTTTGGGCCGCGCTTGCTGCCGACCGCGATGATGATTTTTTTCATTTGGAAAAATGGCGACGGCCTGATTCTAACGGTGCTAGGGGACAAATATCACGGGGAATTCGCAGAGGCTGAGGAAAACTCGGGAGGGACGTTTCAAGGCACTCATCCCATGGCGGATGAGAGCAATGGAGCGGCCTATCGGAATCGAACCGACACCTGAACCTTGGCAAGGTTCCGTACTACCACTATACTAAGGCCGCTCAACGACCTTCTTTTTATAACATGACCGGGCGGGACCGACAAGCCTTCCGCGCCCATCTCAACGTAAGGCAAACCACCCGCGTGCAGGAATGATCAGGAGACCTGGGTAATACGAGCGGACTTCACGACCGGCGATCGCCGCTGGCGCTCCGCAAAGCGCGTGGCTTTATCCTTGTCCGTGTAAACGCGCCCGAACTTTTCCCCATCAGCATAGAAGACACTGACCAGGAAATGGTGGTGTCTGCGGCGACGATCTTTGCCGAAGGAAGTCTTGCCTCGAGTCCCGGTTTTTTTCGTCCCATCTTTTGTCACGTTGGCCACCCTATCTCAATAGAATACGCACCACTATCTCAGGGAAGCGAGCGCCGCACAAGTACCAGAGGTGATAGTAACACGCGCTTCATTACAGCAGAAAAATACGCAAACGGAAACACCTAACTTCGCGGAGCGCGGGCAAGACCAGAGGGCCGATAACGTACGTCGTATTTTGATGAGTGAGTAAGAGTCGGCGGAATGGCTCTGCGCGAGGGCGAGCAAAGGCTGATTCTTGCCGCATTTACAGCGTATTCATGCAGCGGCTCAGGGAATTGGAGTGATTCCAGCCCCGGGACTGACGAAACCGGCAGGCCAATTTGTCTGGAAAAATTGTTGCGCGCTATGAAACATTTTTCGAGTTTCAGCGTCTTTACTAGTGAGGAGCATATAACCTGAATGTGGCGGAGAAACATAATGATGATAACCGTCCCAAAACAACCGCCCCTCGTGGAAGATCTGCGCAACCATTCGCAGGAACAGATTGCCGAATTGCGTCAACTTCTCGTTACGGGCGCCCCTTCGCGGCCAGATCCGCGCCGGCCCGGCTTTTATGAAGTGCAAGGCCTTGCAAACATCTATTACGTGTTCAAGTATCCGAGCGGGACGAAAGTGCTGCTGCTTGGCGCATGGGAACGCGCGGACGATCCGGTAGCCGCCCTGGTGGCGTGTTCCTGCCCGGCGGCTTAATTCCTTTCTTGCTTCGCTCTTGAGAATTAGCAACGGAAAAAGCGTCCCGGCAACATCCGGGGCGCTTTTTTAGTCTTCCTCTAGCTCCAGTGCCACCGAATTGATGCAATAGCGCATCCCCGTGGGTTGCGGTCCGTCATCAAATAGGTGCCCAAGGTGGGCATCGCAGCGACTACACTTCACCTCCGTCCGCCGCATCCCGTGGCTTGTGTCAGTCTCCGCCTCGACCGCCTCTTCGCTGGCCGGAGCGTAGAAACTGGGCCATCCGGAGCCTGAGTGGTATTTTGTATCAGAATGAAACAGCGGCTGGCCGCAGCAAACACACTTGTAGGTTCCTGCCGTTTCGGTGTCTTCGTATTCGCCGGTAAAGGGCGGTTCCGTTCCCTTTTCCCTGGTTACAAAGTACTGATTCTGCGTGAGTTGCTTTTTCCAGGCAGCTTCATCCTTACGAATTTTCCCCTCCATGGCCCCTCCCTTGAACGTGTTCCTTTCGGTATGCTCCGTGCAGTATCAGATTCAGCGCACTGGCCTGACGTTTCAGCGGCTACCCTAAATAGAGGTAGTAGAGTTACCTTGTCGGGAAAGACCCCATGTCAGAAGCCCTCAATAACGAGCATCCGGATAAACGACAGAACCGTAGGGCGAAAATTGCCCGCCCCCTCCGCGTGCGGCCGTCCGACCCTAAGGATGAGCACTTTGAAGACCTGCCGGTCAGCGTAAATGCCTCCAAGGACGGTATCTACTTCACCTCGCGCCGGGATTCATACTACAAGGGCATGCGCGTTTTCGTCACTTTTCCGTTCAGTTCGCCCCATGATCCAATGAACTGCGAATATGTGGCCGAAGTCGTGCGAGTCGACCAGGTGGCTCACGGCAAGTTTGGCGTGGCCGTAAGTCTGAAAATGTCCATGAATTACAGCAGCAGCGCGGCACCGGGCTCCCTCGCTCGCGCTTGATCCTGCCTGCGGGCTAAACCTGCCGGTTGACACTGGGCCAATCCTCCCTTATCTTGGTTCTTCACAATGAACGGCACACACACTGCTCGGGCGCATCGGCACCACCATCATCACGGCCACGCGCCGCGACCCCTGAGGTGTGCCTAGCGATTCGCTAAACAAAGCACACTTCAGCCCGCTGGCGCACCAAGCCCCAGCGGGATTTTTATTTTCGGGCTCATTGTTTTCAGGAGACGACAACGTGGAAATCGACTTTCAGAAAAACGGCGGGCTGGTGCCGGCCATCATTCAGGACGAGCGCACCGGCGATGTCCTGATGCTCGGCTTCATGAACGCCGAGTCGTTCGCCGAGACGCGCCGCACCGGAGAAGCCGTGTTCTTCAGCCGCTCGCGAAACAAGCTCTGGAAAAAGGGCGAATCCAGCGGCCACGTTTTGCGTGTTCGCGAGATACGCGTGGATTGCGATGCGGATGCGCTCCTCTTGCGCGTCGAGGCGGCCGGGCCGGGAGTCTGTCATGAAGGTTACCGGAGTTGCTTCTTCCGAAGTCTGGCGCCGGACGGCAGCGCGAGGGTGATCGCCGAGCGCACGTTCGCGCCGGAAAAAGTTTACGGAGCGGAGAAAACTCGATGAGCCGGCTGAAGCTCGGAATCCCTAAAGGCAGCCTGCAGGACGCAACGCTGGATCTCTTTTCACGCGCGGGCTGGAAAATCACGTTGGGCTCGCGCAGTTACGTTCCCGCGATTGACGACACCGAAATCGAGTGCTTGCTGGTGCGCGCGCAGGAGATGGCGCGTTACGTCGAGTCCGGCGCGCTGGATGCGGGAATCACCGGCCACGACTGGGTGGTGGAGACTGGCTCGGCCGTGGAGGAATTGTCGGAACTGATATACGCCAAGCAGCGGCTGGCGCGCGTCCGATGGGTCCTGGCCGTGCCGGAAGACTCCGCCATTCGGGAACCGCGCCACCTGGAAGGAAAAGTGATCGCCACCGAGGTTGTGCATATCACGGAAAACTATCTCGCGAAGCACGGCGTGAAAGCCCGCGTGGAGTTTTCCTGGGGCGCCACCGAAGTCAAAGTGCCGCAACTTGCCGACGCCATCGTGGAAGTGACGGAGACAGGTTCGTCGCTGCGCGCGAATCGTTTGCGTATCGTCGATACCGTGCTGGAATCCGCGACGGTGTTCATCATGAACCGCTCCGCTGCGGCTGATTCCTGGAAGCGGGAAAAAGCCGAGAACCTGATCCTGATGCTGCAGGGCGCGATCGCGGCTGCGAGCAAAGTAGGTCTGCTCCTCAACGTCCACCGCGACAATCTTACGGCGGTTCTTGCAGTTCTCCCGGCGCTCAAGAACCCTACTATCTCGGCTTTGAGCGACCCGGATTGGGTGGCGGTCAATACCATCATCGAAGAAGCGGTGGTGCGGCAGATTCTGCCGAAGCTAAAGGCCGCCAAGGCCCAGGGGATCGTCGAATACCCCTTGAACAAGATCGTGCTCTGATGCGCATCCTCAAGCTCACGCCTCGAGTCGAGAAGCGGCTGCTCTCGCGCCGCGCGCAGCGTGATGATGAAGCGCATTCCGTCGCTTCCGCAATCGTGGCCGACCTGCGCAAGCGCGGCGACGCCGCCCTTTTCGCCTGGGCGAAAAAACTGGACTATGTGGATCTCGCGCGCGAAGGCGTTTGGATTTCCAAGAAGGAAATACGATCCGCGGAGCGGCGCGTCAGCTCCGAATTTCTGAGCGCTCTTAGAAGAGCCGCGAAAAATGTCCGCAACGTGGCTGAAAAACAGCTGCCTCGCCCATGGACGTTCGAAACCGAGCCAGGAGTGCGGATCAGCCAACGCGTTTCTCCTATTGAATCGATCGGTTGCTACATTCCCGGGGGACATTTCTCTCTTGTTTCAACGCTCGTGATGACGGCTGTTCCGGCCAAAGTCGCAGGCGTTTCACGCATCGTTGCCGTCTGTCCGGGGCCGAATCCGGAATTGCTCGCGGCGGCGGGCCTGCTCGGCATCGAGGAGATCGCCCACCTCGGCGGCGCGCAAGCGATTGCTGCCCTGGCTTATGGCACCAAGTCGATTCCGCGCGTCGAAAAGATCTTCGGCCCGGGTAACAAGTATGTCACCGCGGCCAAACAACTCGTGAGCGGCGATTGCGCGATCGATCTGCCCGCGGGGCCGACCGAGGCGATTGTTCTGGCCACCGAAGGTAGCGCGCGATGGATCGCCGCCGATTTGCTGGCACAGGCCGAACACGCGAAAGACGCGGCCACTTTTTTCATAACCACGTCGCGCTCCCTCGCCCGCGAAGTGCAGCGTGAAGTCCAATGGCAGCTTACCGAATTGCCCTCTGGTCCAGCCCGCGTTTCCACCAAAACTGCCGGCGCAATTCTTTGCGCGGGATCTCTCGAGCAGGCTTGCGAATTCATCAATCGCTTCGCGCCGGAACATCTCAGTCTTCCAGAAAACGCTGAAAACCTCCTTAAGAAAATCCATTCGGCTGGCACGGTTTTTCTCGGACCTTGGAGCGCGCAGCCGCTGGGCGACTATGCTACCGGCAGCAACCACGTCCTCCCGACTAGCGGCTGGGCGCGCAGGCGGGGCGGCCTTTCCGCCGCGGACTTTGTGAAGTGCATCAGCGTCCAAACCATTACGCGCAACGGTTTCCATCGTCTCGCTGATGCGGTCGAGGCTCTGGCAGAATCCGAGGGCTTGATGGCCCACCGCCACGCCGTGAGGGTCCGCCGATGAAAGCTCACTTGCCAGTGCGCAAGGCGATTCTGAATCGCCGCACCTATGAGGCGCCCGCCGAAGGGCGATCTGATAAGGTGCGCCTCGACTTCAACGAGAACACCTCGGGCTGCTCACCGGCAGTGCGGCGCGCGCTCGCAAAGCTCACCACCAAACAACTGGCGATGTACCCGGAGTATCAAGCGCCAACCCAGCGCATCGCGCGCCACTTCGGTCTCCGCCCGGAAGAATTCATGCTCACTAACGGCGGTGACGACGCGCTGCGCGTCTTCTTCGACGCTTTCGTCGATTCCGGCAGCAGTATCCTGATTTGCGAGCCCACCTTTCCGATGTACCGCTACTATGCCGAAATTTACGGCGCACGGATTGCGGTGCTGCGCCACGGCCGCGATATGGAATTCCCCCTTGAAGGCCTCATCGCCGCGCTGCGGAAAAAGCCGCGCGTTCTCTTCATCGCCAATCCCAATAATCCGACGGGAACTTTGCTCCAAAAAGAAGAATTGCGAAGAATTTTGAAAGCCGCCACACACACCGCCGTCGTGATGGATGAGGCCTATGGGGAGTTTTCCGGCTTCACCGCAGTTCCTTGGATCCGCAAGTATCCGCAGTTGTTCGTCGCGAAAACGTTTTCGAAAGTTGCCGGACTTGCCGCCTTGCGCCTCGGCGCGGTAATCGCCTGCGAAGATTCGCTCGCGCTGGTGCGCCGGGCCATGCCGCCCTTCCCCGTCAATCTCGCTGCTCTGGTGGCAGCAGAAGCGGCGCTGAACGACCGGGCCACCATGCAGCGTTACGTGAACGGAGTGAAACAGCTGCGCGCGTGGTTTGCGGCAGAATTGCAAAAGCTCGGCGTGAAAACCTACGCGAGCGCCGCAAATTTTCTTCTCGCAAATTTCGGGCCAAATGGACCGGCTCTTTTTCAGAAATTGGAGAAGCAAGGAATTTTGGTCCGCGACCGAAGCAAGGATATCGGCCCCGGTTTTGTACGCATCACCATTGGAACGCAACCGGAAATGCGGCGGCTGATGGAATCGATTCGAAAGGAATGGACGGCTCCAGCCTGAACACCGGTGCCGGAGAAAAACTCCCCATGCCACGCACAGCAACCATTCATAGAAAAACAAATGAAACGGATATCCGCCTGAGACTGAATCTGAACGGCCGCGGAAAAGCGCGCGTCGCCACGGGAATTCGCTTCTTCGACCACATGCTCGAATTAGTGGCGCGCCACGGCGCGTTTGATCTCGAAGTAGACGCGCGCGGCGATCTCGACGTGGACCAGCATCACACCGTCGAAGATGTGGGCATCACGCTCGGCGAGGCGCTGCAGAAAGCCCTCGGCTCCAAGCGCGGCATTCTGCGCGCCGGCTATTTCCTGATGCCCATGGACGAAACGCTCGCCGCCGCGGCCGTGGATCTTGGTGGAAGGCCGTACTGTGTCGTGAAAGCGAAGATCGAGGCCAAACGGGTCGGCGATTTCCAAGTCGAGCTGCTGGAAGATTTTTTTCAGGGATTCGCGCAATCGGCAAAAGCCAACGTTCATCTGCGCGCTCTCTACGGTCGCTCTTCCCATCATCAAGTCGAAGCCATTTTTAAGGCCTTCGCGCGCGCCCTGCGTTTCGCCGTCTCTCGCGACAAGCGCCTCCGCCAGGTCTTGCCCAGCACCAAGGGACTTCTATGAAAGTAACTATCCTCGACTACGGTGCAGGTAACGTGCCCTCCGTCGAACGTGCCCTCCAGCGCCTCGGGGCGGAATCGTTGCGGACAAGTTCGCCTGAATGCATTTCCAACGCGGACGCCCTACTCCTTCCCGGCGTAGGTCATTACGCTGCTCTGGTCCGTGCCCTCGACGAAAAGAAAATCCGAGCACCTTTGGTCGACGCCATCCATCGTGGTGTCCCTTTTCTGGGAATCTGCCTGGGCCTTCAAGTCTTGTTCAAGTCGAGCGAAGAAGCCTCCCAACTCCAGGGATTGAATCTCCTTCTCGGCGCCGTGTCCGCCTTGCCGCCAAACGTGAAGCTCCCACACATGGGCTGGAATCAGCTTGAAAAAAAGCGCGAGTCTTCCCTGCTGGCGGGCGTCGACGCCGGAGCGTATTTTTATTTCGCGCACTCCTACGCAGCGCTCGATTCGAATAGCGCGCCAGCCGCAACGTGCTTCCACGGCGCGGAATTTGCCGCCGTCATCGAGCAGCGGAATATCCACGCTGTGCAGTTCCATCCGGAAAAAAGCGGGGCCGCCGGCGCGCGCGTACTGCAAAATTTTCTGAGGCTGGCGGCATGAGCCTCGCCCACCGCATCATTCCCTGCCTTGATACCGACGGCGAGCGCGTCGTCAAAGGAGTCAACTTCGTCGGCCTGCGCGATGCCGGCGATCCCGTCGCGCTCGCCGCGCGATACAACGCCGAAGGCGCCGACGAACTGGTAGTGCTCGATATCGCTGCTTCCCGCGACCGCCGCCCCACCTTCCTCGAAACCATCCGCCATGTCGCCGCGGAATTGGCCATCCCGCTCACCGCCGGCGGCGGCATTCGAACGCTCGAAGACGGCCGCGCCGTGGTGCGCGCCGGAGCGGACAAAATCACCGTAAACACCGCCGCGGTCAAGCGCCCGGCTCTGATTTCCGAATTGTCGCGCGAGTTTGGCGCGCAAGCCGTCGTTCTGGCGATTGACGCCAAGCGTTCCGCCGATCATTGGGACGTCATGGTGCGCGGCGGGCTCGAATCCGCTTCCCGCGATGCCCTCGAGTGGGCGCGCTTGGCCGTTGCGTACGGCGCCGGCGAGATCTTGCTCACCTCCGTGGATCGCGATGGCACGCAAAGCGGTTTCGACGTTGCGCTGACCGCGGCGATCTCCCGAGCTGTGACTGTCCCGGTGATCGCCTCCGGCGGCGCAAAGTTGCCGGAACACTTTGTAGAAATTTTCCAGGAAGGCTCGGCGGATGCAGCTCTGGCAGCGTCTATTTTTCACGACGGAGTGCAGCCCATCCGCGCGCTAAAGGAATTCCTCGCGGCTCGCGGCATCGAGGTGCGCCTGCCATGCTGATTCCCTGCATCGATCTGCAAGGCGGGCAAGCGGTTCAGTTGGTTCACGGCCGAAAGCGCGAGCTTGCCGTCGCCGACGTCGTCGGCCTCTTGAAAAAATTCAAAAAATATCCCTGGCTGCACATCATCGACCTCGATGCCGCCATGGGGAAAGGCCAGAACCACGAACTGACTCGCGAGCTTTGCGCCAGCGCAAGAAAAGATTTCGGCATGAAGGTGCGTGTCGGCGGAGGCATTCGAACCGTTTCTCGCGCCGAAGAAATTGTCGGATGGGGCGCGAGCCAAGTCATCGTGGGAAGCGCCGCTTTCCGCCGGGGAAAAGTGAACTCGGGATTTCTGCGACGGCTCGCAAGAAAACTCCGCCAGCAACAAATCATCATCGCTCTCGACACTGCCCGCAGAAGAATTACCATTCACGGCTGGCGCAAGCGTCTCGCGCTTCAAGCCGAAAAAGTGATGACCCAGCTCGAACCTTTCTGCGCAGGTTTTTTGTGCACCGACGTGGACCGCGAAGGCACCATGGCGGGGGCGAACCTCAAATGGTTTCGCAGATTGCGCCACGCGACTTCCCATACGATTATCGCCGCAGGTGGCATCAAAACGCGGCGCGAAATCGCCGCACTCGAAAAGATGGGAATGGACGCCGCCGTCGGCATGGCCATGTACAAAAACCGGCTGCGCTGACTCGCGACGGCGATCCGCGCCTCTATATCTCCTATGGCGGGTCAGCGCAGATACGCATCCGTGATGTACTGCTGCACCATGCGCTGCGTGTTGAAAAATGAGCCATTGATGGCGATGCTGTGCTGCATCACTGCCAGGAATTTCGCGCGCTCGGTGTAGTACATCGGGAGAATCACGCTTTCCAGCTTGGTGTACAACGATTCCGCTTCGGCGGTGTTGTCGGCTGGAGTGTTGCCCGCGGCGGTACGCCGTGATTCGCCGATGCACCAGCCCGTCACGCCCTCGATGTGGCCTTCCACCCACCAGCCGTCGAGAATGCTCAAACTCGGCACACCATTCAGCGCGGCCTTCATGCCGCTGGTGCCGGAAGCCTCCAGAGGAAACTGCGGCGTATTGAGCCACAGATCCACGCCCGAAGTGATCTTTCCGCCCAGCTCAAGATTGTAATCGTCGAGGAAAACCACCGGCACGGTTTTCCGCAGTGCCTTTTTCGCGTGGAAAATCCGACGAATAATATCCTTCCCGCCGCCGTCGTTCGGATGCGCCTTGCCTGCATAAATAATCTGGAAGTGCCCGGCGTTCTTGGCGATCTCCCGCAGGCGGTCGAGGTCGGAAAGGATCAAGTCGGCACGCTTGTAACCCGTCGCGCGGCGCGCGAACCCGATGGTGAACGCTTCCGGATCAAACTTCAGGCCGGTCTTCTTGCGCACCGTCTCAAGCAAATCGAATTTAGCGATCAGGTGCGCGGCCCACACTTCCTCCGGCGGCAAGCCCAGCGCGCTGCGCAAACTGTAATTGTCCTCGCGCCAAGAAGGAATGTAGCGGTCAAACAGTTGCTGGAACGGAGGCGAAGTCCACGTTCCGGCATGCACGCCATTCGTGATGGCCTCGATCGCCGCTCCCGGAAACATCTGCCGCGAAGTTTCCCCATGCTGCTTGGCGACGCCGTTGACGTAGGTGCTCAGGCTCAGCGCCAGTTGCGTCAGGTTAAGTGCTGCGCCGGAGCGCGCCGCTTCCTGCAAGTCCGGGAAATTTTGCTCCGCCTGCAAAACGCGCTTCAGCAAATCCGCGGTAGGAGCGTCTTTCAAATCGAGAAACTCCGTCTGGCCGGGAAATACCCGCGTGAGGTATTCCATCGGGAAGTGGTCGTGCCCCGCGGGCACCGGCGTGTGCGTGGTGAAGACGCACTTGCCGCGGACCTTTTCGATGTCCTCGCTTCGGATGGAGGCGCGCCCGGCTTTCATCGCTTCGTCGTAAAGCAATTGCAAGGAAAGCAGCGCAGCGTGCCCTTCGTTCATGTGATAACGCGTCAGATCGTTGTACCCGAGCGCGCCGAGCATGCGCACGCCACCGATTCCCAGCACGACTTCCTGGCACAAACGGTAGAAAGAATCGCCGCCATACAAAGCGCCGGTAAGATTGCGGTCGACTTCGGCATTGCCTGGCAAATCGGCGTCGAGGAAATAGATGGGCACCTCAAAACCGCGCACGCCTTTTGCGGAATACCGCCAACAGCGCAGTTCCACGCGACGGCCTTCAATCGTGACGCTCGCCCGCGCCGGCTCCTCCGTTAGAAAGTCTTCCGCGCGCCATTCGACCGGTTCCTCAGTTTGCGAGCCGTCTTCGGCAAGCCGCTGCGTGAAATATCCTTTGCGGTAAAGCAGCGAGACGGCCACCATGGGCAGGCGCAAGTCCGCAGCGGCGCGAATGGTGTCGCCCGCAAGCACGCCCAGCCCGCCGCTGTAGCTGGGCATGGCGTTCTCCAGCGCAATTTCCATCGAAAAATAAGCTATAAATCGTTTTACTGAATTGACTGCGCTTGCCATTTCCCTCGCTTCTCATTCGGGTGCGGCTCACCGCTGCCGCGCGAAAAAAACACGCATCTATAAACCTTAGATTGTCAGGGATAAGCGGCGTGCAAGCAAGTTGAAAAGACTGTTGCTCCGGCGCGGCCCAGCAGTTGTTTCCGCCAAGTGAAAAGACTTATTCTGTTGTCCGCGATTGTAACGCTGCGTGATGAAAAAATATTCGATCACACTCCTCGTCTTTCTTGCCTTCTTCTCCACTTGCTTTCCCTCAATCGCACAAACATCGCGTCGGCAAGCTCCGCAGAACGCATCATCCGTTTCCAGGCAGGAGGCGAAGGCGGCCGCGGCGAGAAACGACGTGGTAGAAGCCATTAGGAAGTACCAACTTGCGATGGTGGAGAGACCGCGCGATTTGAGTCTCGATCTCGAGTTTGCGCAATTTCTCGCCAAGGCAGAACGCTACCCCAAAGCGATCGACGTTTACCGGAGAGCTCTTGAGCTTGCCCCACGCAACGAAGCAGCGGAACTGGGGCTCGCTCAAGCGTACCGGCGTGTGCACAATGTCGACGAAACGCAAGCGCTGCTGCGAGATGCACGTAAACATCATCCGAAGAGCGTCTCCGTCTTGAAGGCCCTCGGCAGTTTCGAGACGGAAGCGGAATCGTACGACGCGGCGATCGAGGCGTTGAATGCGGCAGCGGCTCTCGCTCCCACGGATGAAAGCGTGCGAGATATGTTGGGCGCCGCGTATCTTGGAAAGGGGGACAAGGAAGCAGCGCTCAGACAAATTGAAAAAACACTGGCGCTGGATCCCGCGGAGCAGCGCGCGCGTTTCCTCCGCGCCCAAATTCTCGCGGACGGCGGCAAAAATGACGAGGCGCTCGCGGACGCAGAGAAAGCGTTCGAGGCGAAGCCGGATTCCCTGCCGGCGCGGAGACTCCTGGTCAAGATTTTACTCCGGCTGAAGCAATGTGCGCGCGCAGCCGCTATCTTACGGCCTGCCGAACACTCGTCGGCGCTCGACACAGAAGAATTGTTTATGCTCGGCAATGCGTACGATTGCGCGGGGCAGGCAGCGCTCGCGAAAGGGGCGCGTAACGAATTTGCCGTCGCTTCGGAGAACGACCGGCGGCGGGCCGAGAATGAAGTCCAATCAAAACACCTGTACGAGCAGGCAAATGAACTTGCGCGTCAGAACAAATTCGGTGATGCGCTCGATTTCCTCCAGCAGGCGTTGGAGAAAGATCCGAAAAACGGCTTTGCGTATTCCCAGCAGGCCAAGATTTTTTTCTCGATGCATGAGACAGACAAAGCCCAGGAGGCCATCGAGCGAGCTTTGGAGATCCAGCCTTACCAGCCGGACTTTCTGTATGTCGAGGGCGTCATCGCCGAAGGCGAAAGCAAAGATGACGAGGCACTGGCAGCATTTGAAGAGGTGGCGCAGATCAATCCTAGAGAGGCGGACGCCTATTTTGAGATGGGGCGCATCTTCTTGAAGCGCAACGACCGGGAGCGGGCGCTGGCAGCGTTTCGAAAGGCGGCGGAATTGGCGCCAGACGACCCGGATTACAAGAGAGCTCTCAGCGAAGTAGTCGTTCCGGAAGGAATGAAGAAAAAGAATTAACACTGAGAACGCAGTAGAAAAGATGTGGCACTAGAACGAAAGACTGCAACGAAGCTAGCGGTCAACTTTCATGCTGCGCGCGTTGGGGGTGGGCCGCGAGAGCAGCTCGACATACTCTTTGTAAAACTTCTGCCTGTCGAGGTCTTGCTGGACTTCGACAAGGGCTTCACCCATGCCGGGCTGCTGGCCGGGCGTCCAAGCCAGCGTATCGCCGTAACCGGCGCCATGATCAATATTCACGTCGATGTAGAGCTTTTGCGTTTTCGTAATGATGCTCGGATCGAGCCACGCGACGGCAGCGAGCTCATCCCACAAAATATTGGCCTCCGCATATTTGGCCACGTATTGCGCGGCGGGGTTGGGGCTCTTGGCGATCTGTTCGATGAGTGATTTCTCCATGCGGGTCTTCACGGAAATGTCCACAGTGGTCAGGACGAAACGCGGCCAGCGCGCGTGAAGAACCGCTCGTGACGCCTCTGGGTCCATCCAGAAGTTGAATTCGCGCTTGGGCGTAAACGAGAACTCCGGATCATCGGTGACGGGATTGATGCTGCCGGCCATTACGATCAGCTCTTTCGTGAGTTCCGGGAAGCGCGGATCGAGCACGATAGCAAGCGCGAGGTCAGTCATGGGTCCGGCGGCATAGATGGTCACATCGTGAGGATATTGGTGAACCATCCGCACCAGGAAGTGTGCAGCGTCTTCCATGGAAGCCTTCGTTGTAGGCGCGCCTTCCGGCATGGGTGGAATCTCATACGGGCCGTGAACCGCATGGCCCTTGGCGTAGTTCCATGCGCCTTGATAGACGACTTTGCCGTAGAGGGTTTCCCACTTCGCGATGTATTCCTTGGAGTTGACAAGGGGAAAAACGGCGCCGGGCAGCACGGGAATATCGGTCCGGCCAATGATTTCAAGCAAGCGTAGCGTGTGAGCCATTTCTTCGTCACGCCAGGCGTCTCCGGTGACCACGGTGATGCCGAGCACCTCGGTGTCCGGCGAATTGATCAGCGAGAGAATCGCCTGCATGTCCGTGCCGCCTGGCCCGGCGCAATCCTGGTCGATGATCACTTTGCGTTTACCCTGTTTACCCCGATCTTCGAGGGGAGCCTCGATGGGCTTCCCTTGCGCATGTGCGGACAGCGCAAAAAAACTGAGCAGCACAATCGCGAGAATGCGGAGAAGCTTCCCTAATCCGACACCGGAGTTCGCAGCCGCATTTAGTACATACATAGGGGAAATGCCTCCGGTGGATTTGCGTAGCCGTCGAGCTGGGACTGAACAGAGCAAAGGCCCGAGGTGTTCGCCTCCGGCCTGGTGCCCGTAGTGGAGAAAAACGACGGTTTAGCGTCGTACCGCCGCTAGAACTGGAAGCGAACGCCGAACTGCGCCGCAAACGGCGTACTGCCCGGTGAGATTTCGTCATGCACCCCGTAGGTGACTTTCACGGGAGGCCCAGCAGGATTGGCGGAGTTGATGAGATTGAACACGTCGCCTTGTTTCGGGATGGCAGTGAGAGGTGGACAGGTCGAGGATACGCTGTTGGCAATGGGCGTACAAGCGGCGGCAGAGTTGGCCGTCGTGGCACCCGGGAGAAAGACGAATCCGCTGTTGTCCGGATTGGAGTAGAGATTGCCGCGGTTGGTCACGTTGTAGAGATCAGCGGTAAGGCGAAGCTGATAGCGCTCGCCCAGATTAAAGTTCTTGCTGAGGCGCATGTCCCAAGTAAAGAAATCTGGCTGGCGGGCAGGATAACGCGTCAACAAGAACGGGCTCCCGCCGCCGAGCTGGACCACCGGCCGATCATTGTTTGAGAACTGGTTGACGGCACCATCTCCGTTTATGTCCACGCTCGAATAGGCTGGATAGGCCAATCCGCTATGAGCGATGAAGGTACTGCTCCAGTCAAAACCATGGGGCAGGTCAACGACGATTCCTGACTTGAACTGATGCGAGATGTCGAGACCATTGCGGCCGTAATCGATGTTGATATTGAAAGGATCCTGCGTTCCGAAAAATGTATCGGTATCGCGCTCGCTGGAGTCGTTGCTGTAGTTGCGGGACCAGCTATAGTTGGCAAAGAACTGGTAGTGGTTGGAGAAGCGCTTATTCACGCTAACCACGAGTTCGTTGTAGGCACCGTGGCTGAAGCTCGCGAGTTCGCCCACGCCAAAAACAGAGAGCGTACAGTCTGCCGGCAGGGCGCCAAAGACCGTGAGACCCGTCGCCGCGCAGGGCCCAGCACCTCCTGGCTCCGAGGCCAGGATGGTGCGGCCAAACTGATCCGTGCCTGCCGACACAAAGTTTCTTTGCCAGGTGGAAGTGCTGAACCCTCCCGTCTTTAGACGCCAAGAATACATGTACGCGTAGTTGACCGAAACCGTCCAGTCCCTGGCGAACTGATGGTCCACCCCGACCGTAAGGTTTGAAACCCTCGGATTGCGGAATGCGGGATCCACGTAATTAATGGACGGGCAGCCAATGACGCTCTGTGCGCACATCTGGCCCACACCAAACGGGAAGCTGGATTGGTCGATGTAGGGCACGCCAACAGGCTGCTGTAAGGGCACGCTACTCGGCGGGGCGCAGCCAAACTGCGGGGGGCAGAAGAGCGTCTGTGCGTTTGCACTACCTGACGTTGGGAAGAAGATGGTCGGCGTCTGCGCGTAATAAAGGCCCCACGCTCCTCGAACAGTCGTGGGGTGAGAGGTCCCGGCGACGTTCCAAGCCACGCCGACGCGGGGGCCCCATTGTTCGTAGTCGTTGGGAACTTTTTGAGGGACGGGAACGAGGTGGCTGCCTGAACCAACTCCAACATAAACCTGCTGACCCGTGATGACCGTTTGCGTCTGAGGATTTCGGGTTCCGTCCCAGCGAACGCCATAAGTAACCGTCAAGCGGGGCGTGACCTGCCATTTGTCCTGCGCGTAGAGGCCGATCCCCGTCTGGTAGGCAGGCTTGATTGTTCCTGCCTTGAACACGTCCAAACCGTTCAAGCCGAAACCCTGGAAATAGAAATTCGGGTTCGAGTTGTCAAAGTCTGTCAAGGACCCGAAATTGTACCTCCCCGCGCTCCAGCCGGCGAAGATGTCTTTCCGGTCCACGAAAGAATTGACGTCTCCGCCAAACTTCAGGTCGTGCTTGGCGAAGGAATAAGAGTAGTTGTCCTGGACCTGAAGTTTGCCGTTATCGTTGTTGCCCGGCAGGTAGAAGCGCTGGCCGAATTCGCCCACGCCACCGATGAAGATTTCCGGCGCGCCCGAGAAAATCGGGTGGCGCTTACGAGTTTCGCCTTCGATCAATGCACGCACTTCATTAACTTTCGTTCCCAGAACGGTCGTAAGTGAGAACACGCCGCTGATTCCCTGGTTGATAAAGTCCTCGGTATCGCCAAAGGCATCGAAAGTTTCCGATTGTCCGTGGCCGCCGGTGAATCCCTTGGTGTGATTCCGTGTTCCAAAACCACGGATGCTAAAATGGTTCGCGGCGCTAAGCTGATAGTCATAGTGACCGAGGAGTGTGAAGAAATTCTGGAACTGGGTGTGAGCGCCCTCCAGCGCTCCCAGGTTAGGGACTCCATAACATCCCGGGAGAAGCTGGGTTGTGCCGAACACAATGTTCTTGCAAGACGGGCCGAGATGGACCGAGGCATTCGCAGGGGATTGGATCACCGGCCCCGCGTCGGCTATGCAGGCCGCGTTACCATGGCAAAGATTCGTGGTCAGCGGGCCGTTGTTGCGTTGGATGTCGGTAGAGAGAAAGAGCCACTGGCGGTCTTTGTGGATGGGAAAGCCGGCGGAACCGCCAAATTGATTCTGCCTGTTGATGCTGGAGGGGTTGTGCAGAGCGTCGTCTGCGGTCAGTCCTCCGCCGCGGTAATACTCGTGAGCTTCTCCGTGAAGATCATTGGTGCCGGACTTGGTGATGACGTTGAGGAGGCCCCCGGTAGCACGTCCGAATTCGGGTGCGAAGCCGTTAGTGACGACCTGGAACTCCTGAACGGCTTCGATGGGAATCGTGAGGTTCTTGGTTTCGAGAGAGCCGAAGTTTTCACCGAAGAAATTGTTCGTAGTGTCCGCGCCGTCGATGACTAGCCCGTTGTAATCGCTCTGCTGGCCACCGAGACGGATGGCCCCGCGAAGGCCAGGAACCACCTGAGCCGAGGGTGTCAATTGCGCAAGGTCTCGATAATCGCGGCCGGGGAATGGGAGATTATCGAGGCTCTTGGAATCGAGGAGTTGCGTGATGCCGGAGGTCGTGGTATCTACGGCACCGGCGGCCTCGGCGGTAACGGTGATGCTCTGCTCGGCGGTCTTGAGCTTCATGTGGGCGTCCAAGGAGATCGATGAACCGATGGTGACGACGACCTGTTTCACCGTGTAAGTAGCGAAGTTGGGGGACTCGACGACCAGCGTGTACTCGCCGGGCGTGAGTGCCTCAAAATCGTAAGCCCCGTCTGCATTCGTGGTCAGCTCACGCGTCAGGCCGGTGGCCGGACTCTTGAGCGTGACCTTGGCACCAGGAATCGCGGAGCCAGAGGTATCGTAGACAAAGCCGTGGACAGCGCCACGGTCGAGTGTCTGCGCGGAAGCGCCGGCGACTGCGAGCAACAGAGTACACACTGCGAGGACTGCGTACTTCCAACGTGCTGAGTTCATTCTTGCCTCCCCAAACTTAAAAAACCTATGCAGCGATCAGCGCTGAAACGAAATTGCGCGAATTTCCGCTTGCACCGGATCAGCGATGCTACGGCCAGACAAGAAAACAAAAATTTGTTACAGAAACAGAGTCCTGGCGAATGGCGCGGTCAGCGCGCTTCGCAGAGACGGCACGACCACCCAGCGATGTGGCACGGGTACCGTAGAGATTGTCGTCCTCAAAGCCTAAGCGTGAATTAAGCCTCACTCGTCCCAGAACGTCCCCCCAGTCGCACCAGTGCGCGTAGGCTAGCGTCCGATTGAGACAAGTGTCAAGACAAAAGTAAGGTTGAAACCTTAGAGCAGTGGAAAACCACAGGAGCGATGCAAGGCGACGGTCATGAATCGAAAATTCCAATCATGCGCGCCGCATGAGACGAAACTTCTGCGGCAGAATGTTACCATTTCTGACGATGCCAGTAACGGGAACGAAGCGAACAAAACGAATTCCACTTCTGATGATGCTGGCGGCTTTCGCCGCGTTCTTTTTGAATCCTTTGGGACTGCGCCTGAGTGAAGTTGGAGCAGCGCAATCCGCGAAGGCAAGACGATCACGCACGGCCCCCGCGGAGAAAGGTGCCGATGCGAATCCCTTCGGCGTGCAATTCCATGACGTCACCAAACAAGCGGGGATTCACTTTCATCACGAGCGCGCCGCTTCGGACCAAAAGCTTTATCTGGAAACGATGGGCGCTGGCGTGGCGTGGATCGATTACAACCAAGATGGCTTCCTCGACGCGTTCTTTGTGAACAGCGGTTGCACGCCATTTTTTCATCCAGAGAAACCCCCGCAGCCCGCCCTCTACAGAAATAATGGAGACGGCACGTTTACCGACGTGACGCAACAGGCAGGAATCCGCGCCGACGGAACTTTTTTCTTTGGCGTGGCGGTGGCCGATTTCGACAACGACGGCTATCCGGACATCTACATGACCGGCTACCGCCATTCCGTGCTGTATCACAACAATGGCGACGGCACGTTTACGGATGTAACGGCGAAAGCGGGCGTGGGCGACGATGGCGCGTGGGCCACGGCTGCGGGGTGGTTTGACTACGACCGCGACGGCAAGCTCGACTTGCTGGTGACGAATTACGTGCAATTCGACGTGGACCATCCGGTTTCCTGCGGACAGAACAAGCCCGGCTACCGCGCGTACTGTCACCCGGACAGTTTTTCCGGCGCCTCGCCGCGGCTCTATCACAACAACGGCGATGGCACGTTTTCCGACGTGACAAAAAAAGCGGGACTTGTGAACAACGATGGCAAAAGCCTAGCGGTGGTGCTGGCAGATTTGAACAACGACGGCTGGCCCGACATTTTCATTGCCAACGACACGCAAAGAAATTTTCTCTACCTGAACAATGGCGATGGAACGTTTCGCGATGTGAGCTACACGAGCGGCGCGGGGTTCAGCGAGGAAGGCAAGCCGGAGGCGGGAATGAGCGCCGACGCCGCCGACGTCCGCAACAACGGTTTTTATGACTTGTACGTGAGCCACCTCGATTTCCAACTGAATCGCTACTATCAGGGCAACGGCGACGGAACTTTTCTCGACGCCACAATTCCGTCGGGGCTCGGCCAGACGAATTTTCTGAACAGCAGCTTTGGGGCGCGATTTTTTGATTTCGACAACGACGGCTGGCGAGATCTTTTAGTGATCAACGGCCATATTCTCGACAACATTGCGCTCTATCATCCGAGCGTGGCCTACGCGGAAGAGAAGAAACTGTATCGCAACATCGGCGGCGGGCGATTCGTCGACGCGACGAAAACGCAGGATGCTGGGTTTCGCGCGCCGCGCGTCGGGCGCGGACTCGCGGTCGGCGACTACGACAATGATGGCTGGCTCGATTTCCTGGTGAGCAACAATGGCGAAGACGCGCAGCTTTTTCACAATGATGGCGGAGCGCGGCCTGGCGCGGAACAGAATCACTGGGTGGGCGTGCATTTGATCGGCACGAAGAGTAACCGTGACGCGATTGGCGCGGCGATCAAAATAATTGCGGGAGACTTTGTGAGCCACGACCAGGCGAAGGGTGGAATGAGTTATTGCTCGGCGCAAGATCCGCGGATTTATTTTGGACTGGGAAAACATGCGCATGTGGATACGCTTGAGATCACCTGGCCAAGCGGCGCGCGCGAAGTGATTCATGATCTCACCGCCAACCAAATTCTGACCATTGAAGAGGGCCAAGGCGTGACACCGTACCGTTATCCATCGCTGCGCAAGCGCTGACGGAGCCCATGGTGGTGCCGAACAGTCCTCAGATGAAATTAGCGATACCGAAGTAGGGGTGAGCGCCTTCGCCGCCCCCCAATCCCACGTAAGCGCGGAAGACCACCTTGCGGGCCAGAATTGCCTTCAAGCTTTAAGACCTAGATACCGTCGCGGTTTGGGCACGGAGGCTCAAGATTTCCATGGCGCGCTCAAGCAGGCTTTCGAACTCACACGGTTCGACGCGCACGCGCGAAGAGTTCTCTTCCGGAAGGTCCGGCGAAGAAACAAGGTTGCTTTTCAGCGGCTTGATGGCCTTGTCGTTCATAGTCATGGGTGCGTAACTCTCCTCGGACAGCGGTTTCTTCACCAGTGGTGACGCCACCCGCGAAATCGTTACACCAAGAACGAGGCCTTCGACAGCCGGGTGCAAGGCAATTGCGTTAGGGGATGGCCGGTCGCAGGTGACCGGACCTCTACTAGGAACCGGCGTAGAGCTGAAAGGGGGCCCAATAGAACGGCTTGCGGAAGACGTTAGCGGGACTGGCGGAGTGGAGGAGCGAGAGCTTGGCCGAGCGCAACGCGGCGGCTGGGTCCTTCCCCGCTCCCAGTTCACGGTAGAGCGCGTCCATGAGCTCTGGCGTAGCGGGGACATCGCTCACTTCCCACAGCGCGCCGATGACATTGTGAGCGCCTGCCCGCACGAAAGCCCAGGAGAGCCCGACCAGTCCTTCACCCGAATAGGCGCGCTTTCCCGACCCATAGCATGCCGAAATGGTCACCAGTTCCGCCCGCAAGTGGCGAGCGACGATGTCCCGCGCGTACAGCTTGTACGTGTCACCCCCGGGTTCTTTGCTCAGGACCACCGCGGATTCCAGCGGCCGGGTCCGGCTGGCCGTGCCATGCGTCGCAAAGTGGACGTAAGAAAAACGCTCTGGATTGCTCGTCAGATAAGCGCTCGGCGTGGCGCGCTCCCCTTCCAAGACTGCCCGGCGAGGTTCCGGGAAGTGCTGCTCTACCTTCTTCATTTCGTTGGGCGCCTGCAACAACGGCGGAAATTCGGGGTTCGCTTCTTTCGGACTTCCCACCAGCAGCAGGTTTCTTTCTTTCGCAGCCGACCGATTGGCGGAGGAGGTTAGCAGGGCCAGTGAGCTCCCCGTCGTCAGCGTTACATCTTCGATCCAGTAGTGCGGTCGCGAGCCAGGCGCAATGAGCGTCTCGAAGTTCAATCCGTAGAGCGTTCCATCCGGCAGCAGAATTACGCGCGAGTTGGCCGGGATCAACTTTTGCGCTGGTGCGATGAGCGTTGCGTATAATTTCTCGCCGGTCGATCGATCAGTCGTAACGAGAACATCTTTGGAGTCAACAACCGCTCGCGTGTAAGCCTTGACCAGCACGTCGATTTCCAAAGCAGGAGGAAGCATGAAGTATGTCGTCTTAGTTGGAGCTATCACCCACAGATACGAATGCTCCTCGCCCAGCCAGTAGAACAATAGGGTCGCGTGCAAGCGTTGCGCCAACCGTTGCCCGCGCAGGTCTGCTCTCAATTGTGAATTCTCTTTCGCATCCGAAGACAACCCCTCAGCGAGAGTTCGCGCGCGGCTCAGCTCGGCTTGATTCAGGGCATCGGCAGATCTGTTGTGCCGCACCAGAAAATCGATATATTTGCTGTAGACGGCGATGCCGCTGGAAAGAAAGCTCAGTCGCAACTCGTCATGGTTAATCGACTGTCGCGCTTTCTCAATGATATCGATTGCCTGAAGGTACAGCCGTTCGGCTTCTATAGGCTTCCCTTCATCGTCCCGAACTGCCGCAAGGCCGGATTCGGCTTCCCACTGCAGCGGAACATCAGGACTGGGTCCGGAAAGAACGCGTTGAAAGAATTGATCGGCATCGCCAAAACGCATTTCGGTCGCGGCGATATGGCCAGCCATGAGTAACGAATCGGGGACGCCAAACTTGTCCTGACCGTCCTCTTCCATTTTCAACGCGTCTTGGTTATACCCCTTCGCCTCGCTAAGCCTGCCGGTTTTCAGCATGATTTCCGTTAGCGTGTTCTGACACGCCGTTGTTGTTTGTGCATTCTTAAGACTCTTGGAACGGTCGAGCGTGCTTTTGGCAAGGGCTTCAGCGGATTCGTGATCATGGAGCGCGATATAACTATTTGCAACTCCTGTAAACCAATACTCTGTGTTTCCCTTTAGTCCGCTTTGTTCCGACGCCGCTGCGCCTCGCTTGTAGAAATCCAGGGCGTTCTCGAAATCCCCCAATTCAAAGTAGCTCCAACCCATGTTTCCCAGAATGGTCGCAATGTTCCCCTTCATTCCTAAGGACTGCGCAAGATGCAGCGCAGTAGTGTAGAGGTCCAAAGCCTCATCAAAATGATTTCGCGCCGTAGCAAGTCGGGCCAAGTCGGCCAGCGAATCTGCCTCCAAGACGGACAATCCGTGGCGGCGCGCAAGGGCAAGAGCCTTGTTGTAATCGGCTTCGGCAATTTCGTATTTATTTTCGTCGACCCAGAGTGCAGCCCTGGCAATCAATAGTTGGCACAAGTATCGAGGCTGGAGCGGTTCGGCAAGCCGGTCCGCCCCTTCGAAGGAGCGTTCCGCTTCTGTGAAGTGCTGGCGGTAGCGTTGTGCGATTCCCTCGTAGAGTTTTCGCTGCTCCGGAATTTCTGTCGAAGCCAAAGCCACCGGTGGCTCAGGCCCGAGAACTGAGAGGGCTTCCTCCCCTTGGGATCGCGAAACCAAAATACGCGCTTTAAGCAGGCGGAAACGCCATTCCCATTCTGCATTCTTTCCGGTGTACCGCCGCAGTGCTGCGTCGACGCCAACAAGTGTATTGTTGAATTCGCCGCCATCCACTTCTTGCTTAAGAGTCTCATAATCCGATTCTGGCGAGTGACAAGAAGCGAGGCAAAACGCTATCAATATTGGTGAAAGGATGCGGTAAGACCTTAACCCGAAGGCGGCACGGGTTGTCCGTTGGTGCGGGTTTCCGCGGCCGTGATTTCCGCTACGTGGGGCGAACCAAGTTCGAGCCGCAGCATCGTCAGGGTTCTCGTCCCCGGTTCGGCAAAAATCTCGGCCAAGAATATCTTTCCAAAATTCGGCACTTCGATTAGATGGCGCTTTGGGTCGACGCCCTTCAACTTCGTCTCGATTTTCTCGACAAGAGAACAAATGGCCACCTTGTCATAAGTCTCCGCTATTTTCCCGGATTTGGTGTCACTTGCAATACCTTTCGTCAGGTCGGCGAAGGTCTTGCACTTGACCAGCAAGTCGTGCCGGAGAGTCACCTTGACATCCTCTCCCCCGATGCGCAGCCCTTCAAAGCGGCTGTCTTCAGCAGTAATGTGGCCCTCTTTTTCTTTAGGTCTATGGACTGAGGTCAGTCTGCACACGACAAGATCGGCAGTCACCACTCCCAGGATATTCAGCCCATGGATCGTAGTGGTGGCGTGTGTGGCGTAGGTGTCGTCTTTGCGGTGTTTTCCAGAGATGTGCGTATGAGCCGACTTGAATGACACGAAATCCTGAAAGTGGAAATCGTCAACTTGGGCCGACGCGTGGCCGCCAATCGTCGGAAGGGACGCCGAGGCCTGCGCTGGGATCGGACACCATGCGGGATGCCGAAACTCTCCGCTAAAGGCATGGCCCTCGGCATGAAAGTGAAAGGGGATGCGGTGCAGCGTAGCCATAGGGGACACCTCGGGTGCTGGGATGAGGCCCAATCCTTATTCATTTAAGGACGAAATTCAACTGTAAAAGGCAACCGGCCCGCGTCATTCTGTGGGTTAATCTTGCCGCCGCCATCGGGGTTGCCGTAGAACGCTAGAACGTACTTGCCAGGATGAAGTATCCCGGCAGCTACAGGAAGATGTGCCTCCTGGTTGGCGTTCCCGCCCGCGATCTTCGACCGCAAGAGCACACGCCCATTTGCGTCTTCGAGTTGGCCGATGTAGCTGTCAAAGCTTCGCGTCGGGACAAAGTCAAAATTCAAAAAGAAGGCCTCATCGGGCCGGATCGAGAGAGTGCGACCCTCTTCCCCAGCGGTGTTGACCCCGCGCAGAGGGTGCGAATTGAAAAGAAAAAGGGAAGCGCCGGGGGTCGCCTCCTTCTTGGCCTGAGGGATGGCGATAAAACTCTGATAGCCGATGACAAGCAGAAGAGCCGCAAACACCGGAACCGCGGTAACGGGTTGCAACCAGCGCAGCCATCCGCCGCGCAAAGGCACGGCATCTGCCGCCAGCGCGTTCGCCTTCCCTTGCCGCAAGACTTCGCGCGTGGTATCGGCGAAGGTAGCAAGGGCCTGAAGATCGACGGCGCACTCCGCGCAATCGAAATAATGCTCTTCGTACTCCTCCCGCTGGACCTGGGAGAGTTCGCCGAGCACATACTTTACTGCTGCTTGCAGCTGTATCGCTTGGTTGTGGTCCATCTTTTCCATCCGAAAGGTAGTGCCGGGGGGAGCTAAATCGTTTCACCGGTTTCCCAAGCCGGTGGCCCGCCGCGTAACCCCCATCTGGCCTTTCTCATAGAGGGCTTTGAACTTATCCTTGGCGCGGTGGACCAGCACGCGGAGGTATTCGCGATCAACGCCCAAGTCCCGACAGATGGAGTCTTTCTCCTTATCTTCCAGGAAAATGGCGCGAAGGAGGTCGCGGTCCCGTTTTGGCATTCCGTCCAGGATGCGGCGCACTTGCTCGGCGGATTGCTTGGTAACGAGCATGCCTTCCAAATCCAATACCTTATCCGGAATGTCCATGTGCACCTCCTCCAGCGGCTGGTTCTTACCGCAAGACCGGTAATGCTCCTGTAAAACGAAGTTACAAATGGAGTTAACGAAGGCTCCAAAGCGATCCGGCTGGCGCACCCCGCCATCCTCGCGCACCTTGGCTACCACCCGAACTAAGGTCTCCTGGCTCAAGTCATCTACTATGTCGGAGGCCAGCCACCGGGAGCGCAGCTTAATGCGCAGAAGTTTCTCAAAATAGGCGACAAAGTGCTGCTCGGTCGAAGGATCCCCCGCCCGCAGCCGTTCCACGTACGCTCCGTCAAATGTGAAGAATTCCACGCCTGCCTCGGGTTCTTGGCGAAGGAGTATACCGTCGCCCCCTGCGGAGGGCAATGCTGCTTATGATTCAGCAACATAGCTTTGAAACGGAATCGCGGCCTGATGCACTACTCCTTTGTAGGTACGCCCGTACGATCGGGAGTCCTTATCCATGGGGAACCCTCCCCGGTCCCCGTGTGCCCCAGCAGGCGCATTCTGGCCCGCCCTGAACGGGCAAGAATGCGCCCCCCCTCTCCCAAGGGTGGGCCGATTCATTGGAGGAACCTTGGCAAGTCCGGCGCGGTATTCGAGTGTGACACAAAATTTCACTTATCCATTCAAACAAAGCGCTCCATTGAAACCGCAGCTTCCCGCTGCTGCAGCATTAAGAGCTCCTCGTTTGACGGCTCTGAGCGTTGAATTTGTGGCTAAGCCCTCGGAAGCGCACCGTGTGGAATCCGCGATTCCAGCCGCTCTTGCTGGAACATTAAAGGACGTGGCCGGATTCGCCGGATCGCTGGTGTTGATCTCCGATCAGGAAGCGCGCCTGGTTACAGTCGTCACGCTCTGGACGGGAGAGGACCGCTCGAAGCACCGCGACCGAAATGTGCGCTGGGTCCAGGCACTCTTGGCGCCGTATCTCGACCGCTGCTTGCGGGTGCGCTCGATGGTCGCGCACTTGCCGGTGTTGCCTGCGATTGGGCCGGAAACAAATGCCGCCGGTGATTGTTCAGTGGCGGATAGCCTCCTTTCCCGCGATGAAACCGTTTGCGTTGCATAGCGCATCCTAACTAGATAGAAGAAAAGAATGAGAGCAGTTGTGGATTCAAATCAATGGGCCTGGGTAGGATGGATCCAATGCTTGGGAAACGAAAGTGCCAGATGGGTTCTTGTGGCAGCGCCGCGGTTACTACACTGGATCACCAGGCTTTCTGCCTGAACCACTTCCTACTGCGTTGTTATGCAGAGCTGGAAGGCCTTGATCCGCGGGGCCGCCAGTCCAGTTCCGAAACCGTCGACCTGGTTTCCATGCGGGCTTTCATCGAAGAATGCTCGCGAAAAGCGCTGGACATCAGCTTGCAGTCTAAGAACCTGACCAATCTTCAGCGCGGACGATTGCTGGACATTCTCCTCTGGGCTGGTGAACTTTTCGTCTTTTGCCGAGCCCCGCGCCTCACGGTCGCTCAATCCATGGCTTTCTCTGAAGGTGGCCCTGCCGCCCGCGCGGCCGCTCCGAATTTCTGAGTTTCGCCGTTTTCCGATGCGCCCTTCCTTCCACCATCTCATTGGAGCCGCCCATTTCCTCAAGGACCGTTGATGACCTCAGTGAGCCGACCCGATAAAGACTCCGAACGCGGGAATCGTAAAGTGAGCGAGGACTGTTGACTCAGCGCCTGTCTCCGGGGCGGCAAGCAAGAGCTTCGCAGAACTCTCCTTGACTCCCTCAGCGGACAGGTCAAATTTGACAGTTCGCGATTCCGCGCTCATGTTGAGCACCACCAGAATTGCATCGTTGTTGCCCGGGATTTTGCGCAAGAAGGCCAGGACGTACGGATCATTTCCGTTCAACGGCAGATAAACTCCATCCCGCAACGCCGGCTCGCCCCGGCGTAACTCGAGCAGGCGTTTGTAGAAGGACAGAATCGAGTGGGGATCTTGCGATTCGGCCTGGACGTTGTATTCCGCTGCACTGGGCGGCACGGGAAGCCAGGGGCGCTCCGCCGCGCTGAACCCGGCGTTCTTCGAACCGTCCCATTGCATGGGCGTGCGCTCACCGTCGCGGCCCTTCTCTTGCGGCCATCCGATTTTCCCGATCGGGTCTTGGACGTCTTCCTTCCGAGCGGGTTCCGTGGTGTGCATGCCGATCTCTTCGCCGTAGTACATCAGCGGCGTCGCGCGCGTGGTCAGGAGCAGGGCGGCCGTCAGCTTGGCGATCTGGTCGTTGTGCGCTCCATCGCCGTAACGATCCCACTGGCGCGGCTGATCGTGATTGCTGAAGAAATAGTGCGGCTGCCCGCCAGCCGTGTTCCGGTCTATTTCGGTCAACAACCGGCGGAACTCCGGCGCGGAGAGCTTGTTGACGTCAGCAATCTGAAAATCCATGGGCAACTGAACTTCATCGTTCTTGCTGCCGTACATTTTTGTAAGTTCTGCGATATTTGGTTCGTCGGCCTCGCTGATCAGCACCGGATTTCCAGGATACTCGTCCACTACCTTTCTCATTTCGCGCAGCACTTCATGAACTTCCGGCAAGTTGTCCGTGTATTTGTGCTGGATATTCGGATCGCCATAAGCATTGTTCCCCGGCAGGATCGGGTCGTCGTGCAGATTGGGATCTTCAAACAAGCGCGAGACGGCATCGATGCGAAACCCGGCCGCGCCGCGGTCGAGCCAGAAACGCATGCCGTCGTACATGGCCTTGCGCACTTGCGGATTGCGCCAGTTCAGATCGGGCTGTTCAGTGTAGAAATGGTGATAGTAATACTGATTGGTGGCGGGATCGAACTTCCACGCCGAATGGCCGAACCATGATTGCCAATTGTTCGGAGGCTGCCCCGGGCCCTTGCCGTCGCGCCAAATATACCAGTCACGCTTCGGATTCGTCCGCGAAGAGCGCGATTCCTTGAACCAAGGATGCTGGTCCGACGTGTGATTAGGTACAAAATCCATGATCACGCGAATGTTTCGTTTTTTTCCTTCGCTAACGAGCCGGTCGAAATCCGCGAGCGTCCCGTAGAGCGGATCGATGGCAGTGTAGTCGGAGACATCGTATCCAAAATCCACCAGCGGCGAAGGATACATGGGGCTGATCCAGATGGCGTCGATGCCGAGGTCGCGCAGGTAATCCAGCCGAGAAGTAATCCCGCTGATGTCGCCAACGCCGTCCGCGTTCGAATCCTGAAAGCTGCGCGGGTAAATCTCGTAAATCACCGCGTGCTTCCACCACGGGTCCTGCGTTTTTGCTTGCGCTTTTGCCGGCGCCTGCGGCGCTTGTGCAACTTGTTCCGGCGCTTGCTGCCCCCGGCCAGGACTTGCCGCGAGACACAGGCCAATCGTGACCAGGGCAACGATAAACTTAGCGCGGTTCCACACGGTGGCTCTCCCTGTTTGTGTTACGCCTCAACTCCGTCGGTCAAGGTTTTGCGTCTTGATGATTCCGCAGTTGTTCTGCCATCTTAAGTTCCCGCTCTGCTTCTTCCGCCCTGCCGAGTTCCCGATAAGCCTGTCCGAGCAAATGATGCGGCATGGGATTATTCGGATCCATGGCGATGGCGCGCTGCAAAGCGCGCACGGCCAGCGCCGTCTCGCCCTTTTTCTCCAGCACCTTCCCCATCAGAATGTACGGCCCCGTCGACGTAGCATCCAGCCAGATCGAGCGTTGCAGGAGCCTTTCAGCCTCCTCGTACTTCTGCATGCGCGAGTAAGCGTCCGCCAGCTTGTAATAGACCGCGGCGTCGCCCGGATTCAGCTCCAGCTCCTTCTGTAACTCCTCGATGGCTTCCGGCAGGCGCGATTTATACAAATAGATCTCCCCAATCAACAGGTGCGCGCGTGGAAGTTTCGGATCGAGTTCCACAGCCTTTTTCGCATACTCCTCCGCAATGGGGGCAAAATCCTGCCGCAAAAGCATCCGTGCAGTAATCAAATAGCTCGCCGCGGAATCCCCCGGCACGCCAAACATCCTCGCGAAAGCCTTCCGCGCGTTCGCGTAGTCTTTCGTCTGGATATAGCAAATCCCCAGAATGTAAGCGGCATCGACATTTGCGCTGGGATACCACGTCTGCACCTTCTCCAACGGCCCAATGGCCTCCACAGGCCGCCCAGCAAGGTAATACGACAGCCCCATCAATTGCACCGCTTCGTTATCCCCAGGATCCTCCCCCAGCGCTTTCTTGAGACTGGCCACCGCTTTCAGGTAGTCACCTTTCTTGTAGTAAGTAACTCCTAGCTCGCGAGCAAGCCCCTTCAATTCCGGTTCTTTCAGGGCGAGCGCTTCGAGCCTGCCAACCGCCTCATCGAATTTCCCTTCTTGCGAAAGTCGCCGCGCCTCACTGAGCGTAGTGTCCGCCGTAACCGTCCCTTTTGGCTTGGGCGCATCGATTGCCTGATCAGCCGTTTGCCCCGCAAGCGTTCGGACCCCGCCAAAGTAGGTGAGTGCAAGCAGGCCAGTCAAGACAAAGAGTGAATACCTCCTTAATGATTTCATTTCATTAATCCCCAAACCAGCATAACGGAACTCTGAGGCAAAAAAACGGGGAGCCCGTAAAGGCTCCCCGTTGGGGTGGTGGGGTGTTTTTACTCCTCGTCCTTGTTAGAAAGTGACCCGGAAGCCGAACTGCAATTGACGCATGCCAATGGGGGCACCTGGGGCGGAATCGGCCTCGATGTCCGTGATCTGGCCAGCCTGGCCGCCGCAATCCACACAAGTGTTGGGCAGGGCCAGAACGGGATGGTTGAAGACGTTGTAAGCATCGAAGCGGAACTGTGCTTTGACGCGCTCCGTGATGATGAAGTTCTTCGACAACGCCATGTCGTCGTAGAAGGCGTGCGGACCTCGGTAGGAATAAATTCCTACGTTGCCAATCTGGCCGCAAGCGGGAAGAGCGAACGGACCGGAAACCGGCCGAGCGAACGTGCAGGTGTCCACTCCACTATTGGCTGGCGTGAGCTGACTGCTGGGATACGAAAGCGGGGCGACTGGGGTGAACCAATAAGTAGCACCGTTCTTATGACTGAGCCCAGTAGAAAGAGAGCCGGAGCCTTTGTCGGGACGGCACGGACCCGCGTCTTTGAGCACGCCGCACTCGTTGATACCGGGAGTCCACGGGAGACCGGTGCCGTAGGTCGTGGTGTTGGTCACTTGCCAGCCGCCAAATGCCAGGTCTGCGATACGGCCAGCATCACCCATGAACTTTTTGCCCTTGCCTACTGGCAACTCGTAGATGACGTTGGCCACAAACACCTGATTGCGGTTGTTCTGGTTTGGACCCCAAGCGATTTTTTTGTCTACGGAGAAATAATCGCTGTCGTATGCGTAGGCGCGGGAGAAGGTGTAGTGCGCGAGGAACTGGAGACCGTTGCTCACACGCTTTTCGACCTTCACCTGCAAAGCGTTGTATTTGTTGTCGGCGTCGTTCCCGTAATAGTTGGTATCCCCTGGGCAGCAAGGGGGCGTGGGATGTACTACGCCCTGCGCGTCTGTGAAAGTAAACCCAGGATACGTGAATGCGGGCACACCGTTCCGGAAAAGAGGGCGGCGAGCCGCTGTCGATACACCCCCTAGCGGGGTAAAGGATCCCGGACTGCAAGGCAACACCGGCGCGCCAGTGACTGGGTCCTTTGCGCAGACCACAGGCGTCGTGCCGGAGATTGCCGCAGCTTGGTTCGAATTGTAGGATGGTCCGCCGCCCGCGAAAACGTGAGTTCCTTTGTTTCCGATGTAGCTGGCAGTAATGTTCAGCGTCGGAGTGATCTGCCGCTGAATGGTGGCATTCCACTGGTCAATTGTGGGAAGCCGCTGAACCCGCGGGCGAACGTTACTCTGTGTTGAGCCATCGAGACCGTCAACAGGCAAGGTGCCATTGGCGGAAATGGCGCCTATGAGTGGCGCAAAGTTAAAAGCCGGGGGGCCAAAGCCCGAAGTTAGGCCCGGGCCTGCGTTAGCAGGATTAAGAGTGAAAATTGGACTGAGATTGTTGGTTGCGGTTGGATTAAAGTTGGTATCCGCAAGGTCCTGCCTCGCGAGCACTGGAAGGTTCTGAGTCACCACGTGGCCGAAGTTCGAGCCGAACACGCCGATATCGAAGCCACGGCCGTACCCGAGACGAACGACGGTCTTGGGATCGAACTGATAGGCAAAGCTGAGTCGAGGAGCGAATGCTTTATAAGTGTTCTTGACATTACCGTTTGATCCGACTCCACCGAAGCCGGCGACGTTGATCACGCCCTGGTCCAAGTTAGCGAAACCACCGTTGCCCTTGGCGTTGACGGTTTCGGGGAAATAAATCTCCCAGCGGAGGCCATAAGTCATCGTAAATTTGTTGCTGATGCGCCAAGAATCTTGACCGTAAAAGAACGTGCGCTTCTGGCGCTCGGCGGCATTCACGCTGGTGCTCACGTAGCGCTGGAATTGGTTGACGTCGCCGAGAAGGAAAGTAGCCAGCGCGAGACCATTGGCCCCCGCGTTGGAAGTGTCTCCCTGGTCGAAATACAAAAGACCGCTACGGCTCTGATCGCTGGGCACACGAAGGTTTTCGGCATAGCGAATGTCGGCGCCGAACTTGATGTTGTGGTTTCCTTGGACACGCGTCCAATTATTGACGAACTGGAATTGCTGTTCGCTTTCCGTCAGCGGGCAATTGCATCGTGCAACGTTGAGGCCATTGCCAAAGTTCGAAAATGTGCCTTTGCTTGAATCACCCCCGTTGCTGAACAGGAAGCCCGATAGTCCTCCCGTCGTAGGCAAGCCAGTGATGCCCGCTGCGCAATTTGTGTTCGCAAGATTGCTAGTGGTGTTCAGGCACGGAAACCCGAGAGCATCCATGGACGCCTTATTTTGGTCGGAATAGGCAGTCTTTGGATTGTATTTGAAATATCCGAACCGGAAGTCGGTTAGCCACCTGGCGCCGATCGGTTTCGTGAAACCGGTGGCCAAGCTGTAGTTATGAACGATGGAACTCCCGTCCAAACCGCCCGGACCAAATCCATTTCCGCCGAGCGGGCCGAGTCCGCCCGTGCCGGACAAGGAGAAGTAGTCCAGGCTGAAGCGTCCGAAAACCTGGTAGTTGTGGGGGGCGCTGTAATCAATTCGCGTGTCAAACGATTTCTGGTCAAAAGGACCTGCACCCTGAGAGACGAAGTTATTCTGAAGGAAATTGGGATCCGTCGCGGTAGTAACAGTGGGCGTCTTAAATAAGGCCAAGACATTGCCTACGTTCTGACTGATCATTGAAATAGGGATCAGGTTACCCGCGAATGGCGCCCTGCAACTCCCGGATAGCAGCGCTGCTTGAGTCTGCGCCGGTGTTGGGTTGTTCGGGCAGGTTACGGAACCATTGCCGACGTAGCTACGGGGATTATAGATCTGGCCGGTATGAATATTGTTAACGGGAGGCCCGAAGATATCTAGATACTGGCTCAAGTCGCAAGTCCCGGTAGTGTTCGTCGCGGGATTGCAAGTCTTGGCCACATTCTCGGTGGGAATGGTGTACTGGTTGGTGATTCCTTGCTGCGTCTTGGTGCCCTGGTAGTCCGCAAAGAAGAAGAGTTTGTCCTTGAAGATGGGTCCACCGACAGAGCCGCCAAACTGTTTCCAATTTGCCGAGGCGAGCGGGACTCCCGGCTTATTTGTAAAGGGATCGCGTGCCTGCTGGTCGCTGCTGCGATAGTAGTAGAAGCCGCTGCCGTGGATTTCGTTCGATCCGGATTTGGTCTGCACTCGAATCACGCCTGACGTGGCTTTGCCGGATTCTGCATCGTAATCCTGAAGAGCAATTTTAGTTTCCGCGATGGCGTCGAGGTTCGGGTTCACCACGATAATGCCAAGTATGGGATCTTGGTTGTCGGTGCCGTCCAGCTCGAAGTTCGTGCCCGAGAAGTGCTGTCCGTTGACTTGGATCTGACCGCCACCCTGGGGGTTTTCAGTGGCCGCGTGGTTGAAACCAGGCAATTTCTGAGTGCCCGGCGAGAGCAATTCGAAACTGGTGAAGTTGCGGTTGAGGACCGGCAGATCTTCGACGTACTTCTGGCTGAACTGGACGTCCACGTCGGCGCGGTCCGTCTGGAGTTGTGGAATCTCTCCCGTGACTTCGATGGTTTGCGTGACGGCGCCCACCTGAAGCTGTATGTCGACGTTGGCTGAAGTGTCCGCTGACACTGCAACGCTGGGTATATCCGAAGCCTTGAAGCCGGGGGACTCAACGCGAATTTTGTACGTATCGGGGATCAAGTGGGTAACGGAATAGTTCCCGCTCTCGTTCGTGGTCGTATCGTATGCAAAACTCTTGGTAACCGAAGTGACGGTTACTTTAGCTCCGGCAACGGCGTTCCCCTGCGGGTCCGTCACCGTGCCGATGATGCTTCCAAAGACCGCCTGCCCCAGCGACGTGCTCGCGCCGAACCCCATCGCGACACAAAGAACCAGAACCAACCCTAGAACTGCTTGCTTTTTCATGACACTCCTCCTGAGCACCCCAAATTCTTCCCGTTCAAATCCAACACATCGCTTCATACACAGGGAATTCGCAGCGTCGTAGCTTGGTTCACCAGGTACCAGGCCCGTGCTTGCAATCCACTAGGCGCACTGCGACACACTTCAAGATCAAAATGGAATAGACGGCAACCTGTTGGACCACCTGTATGCTGCGAACGGCCCCCCAAACTCCTCGACCACTTGTCGCTTCGTCCCCGCAAGTAAAATTACTCTCGGTCCCTCTCCACACAGAGAAACCTGCACCCAAACGCGGGCGACGAAGAATATGGATGGCTTCTATCAGTTTTTTGAGTGACGTGGATAGTCTCTCTGGGTCTGATACGGTTACGCGCGATAAGTTGTCGCCTTGCAAAGAGATGTGGGGAAGGTTACCTTGGTGTTACAATTCCCGAACGGTGGATGCCGTGACTGAGAAAGCCCAACACCTCGCGCAGATTGAAAAACTTTTGGCTAGCCATGCCCTCCATGGCTCAGAGTCCCTTTGCAAGCTGCTGCGCTATTTGACAACCCATTCTTTGGACCATCCCGGTACATCTCCTAAGGAGTACCAAATTGCGACAGAGGTCTTTGGGCGGCAGCAGGACTTTGACCCACATGTGGACTCGATGGTCCGTGTTCAGGCCGGGCGTTTGCGCACCAAGTTGGCCGAATATTATGGCTCGGAGGGGGCAGAGGATCCCATCCTGGTCGAAATGCCCAAGGGCAACTATCTTCTGACTTTCCATCCGCGTTCCCACGGGGCAGCGAGGAACCACGCGAACGCTTCTCACGAGCCATCGAACAATTTAGAGGTCAACGGCCGGACCTCGCGTACCTGGATCGTTGCCGTCGTTGCACTTTCCGTCGTTCTCGCGTCTGCCGTCGCCGTGGCCACGGACCGCTTCTTAAATCGAAGAGTTGCGGAAGCCCGGCTCGCAAGCGATAACCCGGATGTGCCGGTTGCTTTTCGCGTTTTCTGGAAGGGTTTCCTCACCGGCCCGCAGGAGCCTTGGGTCATCTTCAGCAATGCCGCCTTCGTCGGCCGGCCGTACGTTGGCATGCGCTACTACAATCGAGCGAAGGATTCGGGAGCTGTGATCTTGGATCACTACACCGGCGTCGGCGAAGTGCTGGCGGTGCATGCTCTCGACGGAGTTTTCGGGAAGCTTCGCCAGCAAATTCGCGTCAAGCGCGGCAGCTTGTTTTCCCTGGATGACGCGAAGAACAACGACCTCATCTTCATTGGCTCGCCTTCGGAAAATTTATCCCTCTTGGAGTTGCCGACCACTCAGGAATTCGCTTTCAAGCAGATCACGTCTGGGCCCCGCATGGGCACCATGGAAATTGTCAATTTTCATCCGGGGTCGGGCGAATCGAAGGAGTTCCTTCCGTCCCCACCAGACGAAACTCTGACGGAAGACTATTCGGTCATAGCCCTAAAGCGAGGACTGAATCCTGCACACTCAGTCTTGATCCTGGCAGGCGCCACTACCATCGGCACGCAAGCTGCCGTGGAATACGTGTGCCAGCAAAACTCTTTGGAAGAGTTGCTCTTGCGGCTCTCCGTTTCGAATTCAGGCGAGCTCAAGCCGTTCGAAGCGGTCATCCGCGTGAAAGTCGCCCGCGGCGTGCCCGTGGGCACGGAACTCGTGGCGCTGCGCAAGGGTTCTCCATAACCTCATTCGAATGATCCGTCCCTGCCCGGCTGAGTCGTCGCGTCGCCAAACATTCTGCAGCTTCTTGTGTGCCACCCCAGAAATAACTCTCAACATTTAACGGCTCTTGACACGTTGTAGGGGCGGGGCTTGCCCCGCCCGTCTGTGCCAGCACATTTGTTGAGTATTTGCGGGGCAGAACACTGGTTCCCTATTTCTTGAGAGCAGGCGGAGGCGTCAATCGAGGATCCAGGCTTGCGGCCTTTCGAAATTCCTCTTGCGCCTCCTCGGATTTGCCCTCCTGCCGCAAAGCCACTCCCAATTCAAAGTGCGCAGCAGCATAGTTTGGCGCGGAGCCGATCGCGGCGCGGAATTGTGAAATGGCGCCTTCGACGTCTCCTGTTTTCAGCAGCCGGCGTCCTGAGTTTGTGGCGAATAGCGCCGCTTGCTCGCCGGTTTTCTGTTTGGTGATTTCCGCGCCGGCGCGGCTTTCCGCCGCCGCGCCTTCCGCGTCGCCCAGCTGGCGCAGCACCGTTCCCAGGGTGGTATGCGCCCCGGCAAAGTCCGGCTGCATTCGAATGGCTTCGCGCAATGCCTTCGCGGAATCCTGGAGCTCGCCCTTCTGTTTCAACACCGTTCCCAGCGTGTAATAAGCCTCGGCATAGTCCGGCCTGGCATGAATGGCTGCGCGTAGTTCCTCGGCGGCGGCGGCAAATTCGCCTTGCTGCCACAGGAGAACGCCAAGCGTGTAATGAGGATCGGCTTGGCTAGGATCCAATTCCACAGCTTTGCGCAATTCCGCCGCGGCGTCATCCAGCTTGTCCTTCAATTTCAAAGCCAGCCCCAGGTCGTAGTGCAGTGTGGCATCTTGCGGGGAAAGCTTCAGCGCCGATTCGAATTCGGAGATGGCGGCGTCAAAATCCGCCACTTGCAAATACGCCGCTCCCAGGTTTCCTTTGTATCCGCTGTCATCGGGCCGCAAACGAACCGCCGTTTTGAACTCAGCGATGGCTCCGTTGCCATCTCCGGTCTGCAAAAAGGCCAGTCCCAGGTTGTTGTGCGCATCCGGATTTTCCGGCTGCGCTTTCACGGCCTGGCGAAACGCCGCGACAGCTTGCT
>Ga0207141_10037_pt1 | contig 45437 bp, 6 predicted proteins | sample Alteio_BWMinHeat_5_FD_153553 | JGI IMG/M metagenome (GOLD analysis project Ga0207141, IMG submission 153553) | Enriched cells from forest soil in Barre Woods Harvard Forest LTER site, Petersham, Massachusetts, United States -... | ecosystem: Environmental > Terrestrial > Soil > Temperate forest >... | reverse complement strand
TTCGTGGTGTGCACCTGGAACAGATGCTGAAATTGGCTGATGGACAAGCCTATCGTATGGAGGTAACGGCCTGTGCGACACCATCGGCGGCCTTATCTCTGACATTGTGTGCGTGGCCGGAAGGCACCAATAAACCCAATGAACCTCAGGCGAACTATGCCAGAGCCACTATTGAGACACTGGACAGGGAGCTGAGTGACGACGAGATGCATGATGCCGTTGCATTACCGCGCATTAGCACCGCGGTGATGCGTGGCGAGGAATTCTATGCGCGTATTTCGGCATTGGGGTATGCCTATCAGTCGCCATTTCAGGGAATCAAAAACATTCGTCGCTTTGACGATACTTTTGTTGTGGATTTAAGTTTTTCGAATACTGAACTGACTCCCGGATACGCTGTAACACCTTGGAGTCTGGATGGGTGTTTTCAAACAGTACTGGCTGTTGTGCTCGATGAACTCGAAGCCAATGCCGACCATTTGCTGTTACCCGTTATTGTTGAACAATTGACTTGGCTATCGCCATTGCCCCCGGAAGTGCGTGTCGCGTGCCAGTGTCGCAGCACATCCCGTGGCATTGAAACTGATATGAGCATTTATGATTTGCCAGGAAATCTGTTGGTCAAGGTAGTCGGTCTCAATTGTCTATGGGTGAAGCGACAAAGTCTGGGATTTACATCTACCGCTACGCATGCCGCTCCAATTTACACGCCGGGCTGGCATGTGCATGACGAACCGGTTGAGCGTATCTCTTTTGCATCTGACAAAGGTGACTCAAGCTGCTCCCGCTGGTTGATTCTCAGTGATGAGCAGGGACAAGGCGAGGCATTAGCTGATGTATTAACAGAAGCTGGTATGAGCGTCGAGAAAATCCGATTTACCGATCTGCCCGCAGAGATCTCCTCACAAGCGGGTCTGGCCGAACTACTGACACGCTATGCCAAAGATCAGACGACACATTTCGGTTTTGTATACGCTTGGCCAATTGATCGAGAAAGCCGGAGTGCAGATACACGGCACCAACGCGCACTGGATCTTGTTGTTGTGCAGTTTCTGGCAAAGCTTCCGGCAGATCGTTTGTATCGCGCCATTTTCCTGACGCGCATGGCTCAGCCTGTGCTGCTCTCTGATGTCATTGCGCTGGAAAACGGCGCCGGTGTCTGGGGACTCGCCAATACATTAAGAGCAGAAGTGGGCACACATGCGGTGACGTTGGTGGATGTGGACGATGTTCCGTCCGATACCGAAAGAAAACTTCAGGCCAAGAAAATTTTACTGACAACCGGAGCCGCGCTGCGAACCGCATCATCAGGCTGGCCTGAACATTTTGCCTTGCGTGCCGGGAAGCCGTATCTGCGCGAACTGGCACCATCATCATCTGCAACACCGGTGATGATTGCTGAAGATGGCTGCTATATTGTTACCGGCGGTCTCGGAGGACTCGGGCGGCTGGTGGTTCAATACCTGCATGAACAAAAAGCTGGCCGTGTGGTGATACTCGGACGCACTCCATCTGATAGGCCACCTGAATGGGTGCAGGCGCTCAATCGCCAGCGCGATTGTATAAAGCTGTACTGCTGTGATGTCACAGTTCAGGCTGATGTCGCTGGCGTTCTTGAGCAGGTAAGCAATGTACGCGGTGTGATTCATGCTGCTGGCATTGTGCAAGATGCCTTATTGAGAGAGCAATCCCCGACTTCTTTGCAGGCGGTTTATGCACCCAAAGTGACGGGTGTTCGACATCTGCTCGATGCTTTGCCTACAGAGACACTAGATTTTGTCTGGCTATTTTCTTCCGTGGTAGGGCTGTTGGGCGCTGTAGGTCAAGCCAATTATGCCCAGGCCAATGCCGAGCTCGACAGTTATGCGCATTGGTTACGGCAGCAGGGAATTTTCGCCACCTCAATTAACTGGGGAATGTGGCAGGATACAGGCATGGCAGCGCGTCTGTCACAGTCAGAGCTGGTGCAGGCTAGTCATTACATGGGGACATTGAACCCCATACACAGTAGTGAACTGTTCACAGCCTTGCTGAAAGTTAATGAAGCACAATGTTGTCTGGCGCATTGGCGAGCCGATCTAATCAATGGCGCAACGCAGCTGCCCATTTTACTCAGACCACTGCGTACGGCCAAACTGCAAGAGCAAGCGCTAATCACTTTAGCGCACACGCTGCAAGGCGCAGTTGGAGAAGAGTATATTTTGCGTACCCGGCGATTTGTAGCTGAAAAAATTGCCCACATTACGGGATTGCCTCTCAATAAAATTGATCCTCTAAAACCATTTTCTGATTATGGTGTGACATCCATTGTCAGTGTTGAGCTGAGCGCTGTGCTTACCAAAAGTGTTGGCTTGCCGTTTGCGACCACTTTAATGTTTGATCATCCCACCCTTAATGCATTGGCCACTCACGTATTGGCAAGCAGTGACCAGATATCTTCTCATCGTGAAGCAACACTGGCTGCTGTTGATGCTGCTAGTGATTCTGCTAGTAGAAAACAGCAGGTGCTGATTGACCAGGATTTGGATGAAATCGAGAGTTTATGCGACGATGATTTAGATGCTTTGCTGGACGTGGGGTCGACCCATGAGTGATGTGATTCCGTGGCAAAACAACTATCTTAAACGCTTGGAAAAACTATCAAAAAACCAGCTTTTAGCACTGGCATTAAAGCAGAAAAAGCAATTACTTGATGTAGCTCTTCAGCCAGTGCAGGCTGATGAGCCGATCGCCATTGTTGGTGTTGGCTGTCGGCTTCCGGGAGGCGTCACTGATACCAATAGTTTTTGGAAGTTGTTGCGTTCGTCGCGCAGTGCCATTAACGAAATGAGCGATGAACGTTGGAACATGGCGGCGTTCTACGCCGCCGATCCAGAGGTAGGTGGCAAGATCCACACGCGCGCATTAGGATTGCTGGACCAGGTGGATCAGTTTGATGCTGATTTTTTTTCTATTTCCCCGCGTGAAGCGGAATCCATGGACCCACAACAACGACTGTTGCTGGAGGTTACATGGGAAGCTATAGAAAACAGTGGGCATTGCTGCACTGAGCTAGACAGCCAGCGAGTAGGTCTGTTTATCGGCATGATGAACAAGGATTATCTTCATCTTAATGCCCCGGATATGTGCGGGTCTAACGCGAAACACTCTCCTTATTACGCATCGGGTGAGGCATTTAGCGTTGGCGCTGGACGGCTGGCGTATTTTCTTGGGCTGCGTGGCCCCTGCATGACCATAGATACGGCATGCTCCTCGTCTTTGATCAGTGTGCATCTGGCCTGTCAGAGTCTTCTTAATGGCGAGTGTGAAGTAGCGTTGGCGGGCGGTAGCTCTTTGATTCTTGCACCTGAAGCCTCCATTGTCAGCTCCAATGCACGCATGTTGTCGCCGACAGGCCAATGCTGGACTTTTGATGAACGCGCCGATGGTTATGTGCGCAGCGAGGGTTGCGCAGTCGTCGTTCTCAAACGCTTGTCCCAAGCTTTGGCCGATGGCGATCCGATTCTGGCAGCTATCTCTGCAACGGCCGCTAATCATAATGGTCGTAGCCAAGGGCTAACTGCGCCGAGTACAGCGGCGCAAGTTGAGTTAATGCAGACAGCGCTCGATCATGCTCGCCTGGACCCGGCGCAAGTGCGATTTATTGAAGCGCACGGCACGGGAACGCCTCTAGGTGACCCAATTGAAATGAACTCCATTCAGGCCATTTATGGCCAAGGTCGTAACGCGCAAAAACCATTATTGGTAGGCGGGGTTAAGGCACTCCTTGGTCACACCGAAGCCTGCGCCGGGATTGCAGGCCTGATCAAACTCGCTTTATGTGTGTCAGAAAACCGTATCGTTCCCCAGCGTAATTTCTCCCGCCTTAATCCTCATATACGCTTGCAGGATGGGGTGCAGATTATAGTGGATGAGCAGGTATGGCAGACAGAGGAGGATAATCAGAATGAACAGAAGTTGCGCTATGGCGCACTCAATTCGTTCGGATTCAGTGGTTCAAATGCGCACGCCATTGTGCAGAACGTGCCTCTTCCGCTAGTGACAGTGACCTGGCGAGGACCTCAGTTGCTGGTGATATCAGCCACTACGCAGAAGGCGCTATATGCACTGATGCTACGTTATCGTGATTATCTGTCTGACGACTCTATTGATTTGCAAGCACTTGCGTACACCAGTCAGGTAGGGCGAAATCATTTCCGCGAACGCGTAGCACTGGTAGCTGACAGCGTTGCAGCGATGCGGGTGGCGCTGCAGGATACGCTGGCTAAGAGGGCAGTTGAGCAGAGTAATGATCGCCGCGAGCCGATATTGTGGGACGGTGTGGTGCTGGTAATGGCTGATTTGGGTGATAGGGCGTTGCCACTGATGCAGCAACTGTCAGCATCAAGTTCGGTGTTTACAAAGTACTTTGAGGAAATCAGTGCTGAAGCCACCAACAACATTGAGCTTAACAATAGCGGGCAATTTAGCAATAGTGAACAACTGGATAGTGCATCCTTATCCTATTTAATTCATTGCGCCGTATGCAAAACACTGTTGGCTGCTGGTGTGCGCCTCACAGCCGTGACGGGAACTGATTTTGTCGGCAAATTTGCCGCAACCAGTGCCGCTGGCATGTTACCTCCACAGCAGGGGTTGGCTTATTTGCAGCAGCCATCTGCGCGTAAAAAATTGGCTACAGCGTGGCGATTGTCGCCACCGACACTTGCCGTTATAGACGCCGAAAGCGGCGTGAGTCGAATTGATACTTATCGTGATCAAACTGATCTCGATAGCTGGTTAATGGCTCCCCCCCCCGGCACAGTTACTGGAGGGCGATAATGCAAAGCAGTGGCTGCGCCTGATCATAGGCGGTCAACCACCATCGCCCGGGGTTGCATCACATCTCTCGTTGTTTGAAGGTCCGGCAGTCAACGGCACATGGGACGGCGCCCTGGCATTACTCTATGAGTCCGGTCTGGACATACGTTGGACTGCGCTCTATAGCACTGTTCACCCCCAACGATTAGTGTTGCCCAATTATGCTTTCCAGCGCCGTCGCTATTGGCCCAATAATGAAAAAGTAAAACAACTTCACCAAGTCAGTGCAGAACACTGTAGTCGGTATGTGATGGCGTGGCAGGAGCAGGCTGTATCGCCAGTAACTTCTTCTCAGTCACGTCGATGTCTGGTGTTAACCGAACATGCCACATTCCCTGCTGGTGCAAACAAGTCACGCCACATTGCATGGCAGCATCTGGCGGAGGGGTGGCAAGATACGGGGGCGATTGCTGAAATACTCGATGGGTTGGATGGGTTGGATATCAATCGCTCCACCCAGAGCTTGGATTTGTTGGTGTGGCTAGCGCCGAAGCAATTTTCTATGGATTGGATAGCTGACACTACGCTGCAAGTGTCTATGGAGAAGGATGCAGAGCAGCGCGCCAAGGCGTTATTGAACATAAGCCATGCGCTCATCGAGCTTGGCAAGTTGGGTTATGCCGGGGATATCAGGCTGGGTTTTATCACTGAAGGTGTAGAGAGCATTGCTGGCCATACTGCAGTCAATATTGTGGATGGAATGGTGAATGGTTTCGTGCAAACGCTGTGTATGGAACAACCGCAGTGGCGCCCATGGAATATCGATCTGGATCCTCATAGCGACCTGGAAGAAAAAATGGCGCAGATTGCTTTGGCACTGCAAGCTGCCGATGGCGAAAATCACATCGCTTTCCGTCAGGGGCACCGATATGTCCGTCGATTACAGCAGGCCACCAGAGTCATTTCAAAGTCTGTCGCTGTACGCAGCGACCGCGCTTATTTAATTTCCGGTGGCTTGGGCGGGATCGGGCTTACCGTTGCGCGTTGGCTGGCTCGCGCCGGTGCCGGTCAGATATTGTTAGTGTCTCGACGGGGAACAGAAGACGCAAATGTAGCTAGTACTTTGACGGCACTCGCGCAGGAAGGTGTGCCAGTGACATTGGTCTGTGCGGATGTTGCCAATTTTGCGGCATTACACACTGCAGTTGCGGCGTCCGTTCGTTTGCCATTGGGTGGGATTTTTCATGGGGCAGGGCAGTTGGCCGATGCGTCTTTGCACAATCTCAGTTATGCGCATTTCCAACAGGTGATGCAGACGAAAGTCACAGGTGCCATCAATATGCACCGGTTATCGCGGGGTGAGGATATAGAATTATTCGTTCTGTTTTCCTCTATTGCCAATCTCGTCGGTTCCGCCGGTCAGGCCAATTACACTAGTGCGAATGGCTTTACTGCGGCGCTTGGACGGGCACGTCATGCTGCGGGTTTACCTGCAACGGTGATTCACTGGGGACCATGGGCGAATGTTGGCATGGCTAGTGACCCGCGTCTGCACAGCAAAATCGAGCGTTCCGGTCTGGTATTGCTTGATTCTACTGTCGCGCTTTCATCCATGATTGATGTCTTGGCCTGTGCGCAAACGGAAGCCATCATCGCGCGCTTTGACTGGCAGCGTATCAGCACTTATCTGGCTGAACGTGTTTCATTGCCCTTGCTGGAGCATTTCATAGGTGCTGCTGCAACAGAAACATTACCGAGTATTGCTGACGATACGCTCAAATCATCGACTACTCATGGTGACCTGGCAAAAGAGCTGCAGCGTCAGTCTGATGCTGTCGCCATTAAGCATTTGTCCAACTATGTGGATGCAACGGTACGTCAGGTATTGGCGATTGATGCTGCGGATGTTCTCGAACCCAACCGTTCTCTGCTGGAAATGGGAATGGATTCACTGTTGTCGGTGGAGTTGCGTAACCGCTTTGCGTCACAATTGCAATTAACGCTGCCCGTGTCGCTCATGTTCGACATGCCGACCATCGATGCTGTGTCACGCCTGTTGCTGACAGAGCTGCGCAAACACCGTGGCACGTCCGGCCCGATGGCGGTATCAGAGTCACCAGCCCGTGCAGGTGTAATGTGTGACTTAGACAAGGTCGAAAGTGACAGCCTCGAAGGGATAAAGGAGGAAGCGGCATCTGTCAATCTTCCATCATCAGTTATGTCAAGCGACGACGATATTGCCGTTATTGGTCTGGGATGCCGTTTGCCCGCTGGCGCCGATGGCATCGATGCCTTGTGGAAGAACCTGATTGAAGGTGTTGATCTGGTGCGCCCCTTTGATGGATCACGCTGGGATATCAAGCGGTTTTTCTCTGCAGACGGTTCTGAAGATGGCAAGATGTGCACAAATGATGGTGGCCAGATCACCAACGTACACGGATTTGATGCACGTTTTTTTGGCCTTAGCGATCGCGAGGCCGAGTACATGGATCCGCAACAGCGCATTGCACTGGAGGTGGCATGGGAAACCATTGAGTCTGCAGCATATACGCCGCAGGCTTTGGCTGAACATGCAGGTATTTTTATCGGTCCCGGACCATCGGACTTTGCAGACCTGTCGCAGCGCCACGCGACAGCGCTGACTGGCTTAATGAGCCAGGGACATCATATCAGTGCAATTCCAGGTCGTATTGCCTACCATCTCAATTGGAAAGGACCGTGTATGGCGATAGACACGGCCTGTTCGTCTTCTCTCGTCGCCGTTTTAATGGCGGTACAGCAATTGCGCCAGGGAGAGTGCGATGTAGCACTAGCTGGTGGCATCAACTTGATTCTTTCGCCTGCCAATAATATCGTCCAATCCAAGGCCGGCATGCTGTCACCAAGTGGACGGTGCCGGACATTTGATAGCGGAGCCGATGGTTATATTCGCTCCGAAGGCTGTGCGATGGTATTGCTTAAGCGCCTGTCTGAAGCCGAGGCAGATGGCGATGTCATTTGGGGAGTCATCAAAGGGGGAGCCGTAAATCAAAATGGTCATGGACAAAGTATGACTGCCCCAAGCGCACACCAACAAGTCGCTTTAATTAAAAATGCATTGACGAAGGCGCGCTTGCCAGCATCGAAAGTGCGCTATGTGGAAGCGCATGGCACTGGGACCAGACTCGGAGATCCCATCGAAATGTCTGCCCTGAAGCAAACCTATGGGGCGAGTCGTGATGCGCAAAATCCGCTCTATGTCGGCGCGGTGAAAAGTAATTTAGGGCACACAGAAAGTGCGGCTGGTGTGGTTGGTTTATTGAAAGTGCTGTTGATGATCAAGCACCGGAAAATCCCACCTAATTTGCATTTATCTCAATTAAATCCTCTACTGGAAATCGACCCACAGACTATTCGTATTCCAACTTCGCTCACACCGTTGGAGCCGTCGGCAGATGGTGATCTGGTGTGTGCTGTGAGTTCTTTTGGTTTTAGTGGCACTAATGCACATGTCATAGTCGCAGCCCATGACAGTATTGGTGGGAACAGGCGTGCCGCGCATTCTGATGGTCACATTTTTTGCTTGTCGGCGCGTAGCAGATCAGCCTTGACTGCGTTGAGCCAACGCTATCTGGATGATCTGCAAGAGACCTCCGAGACAGAGGATAAAGGCGCGATACTGGGCGATATCTGTTATTCCACGCTGGTTGGCCGCAGTCGCTATGAACATGCTCTATGTCTTTATCCGCAAAATTACGAAGATCTGCTTTCTCAACTTCGTGACTTGACACCTATTCTGAACAATAAACAGACATCACTGTCGCGACCCATAGCGCAAGTCGCATTTTGCTTGACGCTTGGTGACGGCCTGCCGTCGTTGGACAGTATCGCCTGGCGCGGTCAACGTCGCTTTGTCGAATCTTTGCAAGAGGCACAAAAAGCCGTGCGTGAATACATCGGTATTGACGTGCTGGAGCAGAGAGAAGAACAGGGCCAAGGCAGCGCCATTTCTCAACGTGCGCTGGCTTGGTTTTGTGTGCACTACGCCACCGTACGATGTCTGATGTCACTTGGCGTGCAACCGGACAAAGTGCTGTACCAAGGCAGCATGTGGCTTGTGATTGCGGTGCTTTGGCGTGAAGTCAGTTGGGAAAACGCCATTGATCAGGTGTTAGGCGATGTAGCTGGTGCGGGTGCAGTGCCGCTACAGATGGGGCAAATTCCCCTTGAAGCCACTGAGCACCACGGGGGATTGTTGTGCCTGAGCGATGTCGATGGCCAAACCAACACTTATCTGGATGCATCTGTCGACTTCAATGACAAGACTTGGCGAAATGCGTTGGGTTCGCTCTGGGCAGGGGGACTGGAGATCGACTGGCAGGTGTATTTCGAGCATAACAAACACAGGCGCAGGGTTTTGCCGACCTATCCATTCGAACGCCGTGATTGCTCAAGACCAGATGGCCTGGTGAGCGGTGAGCGGGCAGTGCGCCAGTTGCTTGAGGAATTGCTTACAGATTAATTTACTGACCCAGCGGTGTCAGCAAAGGAGACGGAAGTGCCCCATTTTCGCGATCAAATCAATCATCTGACCAAGTCTCAACTGTGTGAGTTGGCGTTAGCACTACGTGAAGAGATTTTGCAGTTAAGGCCAGATGAGGCAGTCGATGTGCCGATCTATGAGACTCGCTGGCTAGTGGAACCGCTGCAAGTCGAAGTTGCAGCCAAATTTGAGGCAGCAAAACCGTTGCGACTGCTGCTGGTGACCCATAGTGAAACGATACCTGAAATCGATGTAGACCGGCGTATTCAGTTACAGCATATGGTGATTGACCCGCGTTTGTGCTGGGCACCACAAGCGCTGGCAGCGCGCTTGCAAGGGCAGGTTGGCGGATTTGATGTCTTGGCTTATTTTACCCCCGCTGAATCAGGCGAATCGGCACGCATGTCGTGCGCAGACACGGCACAAGAAATGCAGGATAGATGGTGTACAGCGCTGGCGTTGGCCGCCGCGTTGGTCGATGTTGTGCGGTCACCAAAGCTGTGGCTGATTACGCGCTGTGGCCAGTCCTTGCCGGGCGATGAGGGGGATGTCGACGTCGGGCAGTCGCCGCTGATTGGTTTGGGTAAATCCCTGTCACTGGAGCACCCACTTATCTGGGGCGGATGCATCGATATTGATCACTCTTCACAGGCGTTGGCTCAGGCGCTGACGGAAATTGTCAGCGGCAGTGAAAATGACGAAGTGGCCTATCGCGCAGGTGTTCGTTATGCGCCTGTGCTGCAACGTTTCAAAGCGCCAGAATCCACTGTGCCCGTGCGCTTACGGCCAGATGCGTCCTATCTTGTCACTGGCGGCATGGGGGGAATTGGTTGCCTGCTGGTAGAGCATTTATTGGCGCACGGCGTACCCCGGGTTGTGGTGTTTGGGCGTCGCGGAGCTGAAGTACCCGAACATGCTCCGCTCCTGGCGCGCTGGCGCCAGACCTATCCCAACGCCAAGGTCGAGCTAATCCAGGTTGATCTTGGTGATATGGCGGCAGTCACGCATGCTATAGCCGATTTGCGTCAGAGAGGTCCCGCTTTACGAGGCATTTTCCATGCTGCAGGCAGCAGTGAGCAAGTGCCGTTGACCAAGCTCGACCGAGTGAAAATTGACCGCATGATGTGCGCTAAAGCATTAGGTGCTTTGTTTCTGGATGCGTTAACCAGGGACGATGCACTGGATTTTCAGATGTATTTTTCTTCCATTTCAGGCAGTTGGGGCACTGCATCGCTGGCTCCTTATGCCATGGCGAACCGCTTCCTTGATGCCTTAAGTGCACGCCGTAATCGTCATGGCCACGTCACTCGCAGTATTGCCTGGGGCCCGTGGGGCAATGTGGGAATGCTCGTTGATCAGCAGCAGGAATCTTTTGCCAGCCTGGGATTTGGTTTGATCGATCCCGCAGTAGGTATAGGGATGCTCAATCGATTAATCAATACCGGCTGCGCCCAGGTACAAGTAGTAGATGTGGACTGGCAACGCTATGCACAGCACCTGGCGATGGACAAACATCTTCGTTGGTTCCAACCGTTGATTGGTGTTCCATCCAAATTTGCAAAAAGCGCGCCAGAGGAAAAACGAATCGAAGATTTTTCCGATCAGCAGAAGACACTCGATGCGCTGTGCGCCATGGTGAGTGATTTGCTTGGCGAGAAACTTCCTGACGGTGCGGCACTGCGGCCTGCACGTGAACTGGGGATAACATCCATCCTCAGCGTGGAGTTGAGCCAGAAAATCCGTCAGCGCCTTGGCGTACCATGTCGGCCTACGTTAATCTACGACTATCCAAATTTAAGTGAGATGGCTCAGGAATTTACGGCGAAATGGTCGCAAGCCAATGCCATAAAAGTTGAGCAGGTTGTTTCTGGTGATATCGCTGAGACCGCCAATTCTCAAAAAGAACACGCAGAACACGCCATTGCCATCATTGGCATGGCCTGCCGGTTGCCCGGTGCCGATACTCCAGAGGCACTATGGGCGATGATGATGCAGGCGATCAGTACCGGGGAGGACGTGATTGACCATGCGCCTGCCCATCGCTTTGATCTGGATCGTTATTGTGCTACCGGCGATATCCCTGGCAAAGCCTATAGTCTGGCCGGTGGCTATCTCGATGACATTAGCGGCTTTGATCACGCGCTATTTCAGCTATCCCACGCTGAAGCCAAACTCATGGATCCACAACAACGCCTTACGCTGGAAACGACATGGCGTGCGTTCGAAGACGCTGGCGTAGATCCCGCTGCGCTGCTGAGGGGGGAGTCTGCAGATATTCCTGATACGGGCGTTTTCTTTGGTATCGGGCAGAATGAATATGGTCCATTGTGTCGAGCCATTATCGACAGCACGCATGCCGGCCTGATGCCGACTGGGCAATCTATGAATCTTATCGCCGGCAGAATTGCCCATCTATTCGGATTGCTGGGGCCGGCGATTGCTTATGATACTGCCTGCTCATCCTCACTCGTGGCGCTGGACGCCGCCGTACATCATTTACGCGGTGGAAAAAGCTCGATGGCGGTAGTGGGTGGCGTTAATGCGTTGGTAGCACCAGAAAGTTTCGTTTTGCTATCCAAAGCACAAGCGCTGTCGAGGCAAGGCCGCGGTGCTGCATTTGATGCTCGTGCTGATGGTTATGTCCGAGCCGAAGGGTGTGTTGTGCTGGTACTTAAACGCCTGTCAGATGCCCGTACTCATGGCGATACAGTGCACGCTATTATCCGTGGCAGTGCGGTGAATCATGATGGTCGAAGTGCTGGCCTGACCGCACCCAATGGCCGCGCCCAAGAGCAAGTGATCCGGGCCGCCTTGAAAGATGCCGGTGTCGCAGCAGGACAAGTTGCGCTGGTAGAGGCTCATGGCACAGGCACACGGTTGGGTGATCCCATTGAGTATCACGCTTTGCGTGCCGCCTATGCCGACGGGGTAACGCGTGCAATGCCTTTGCTATTAGGTACGGTCAAAGCATTTATTGGCCACACCGAAGCAACTTCTGGTCTGGCCGGGCTAGTGAAACTGGCGCTCAGTTTGCGCAAGCGCGTTATGCCAGGTCAACTCCACTATCACACGATCAACCCTTATATCGATGTCAGCCAAGGGATAGACATTCCCCAGGAGCCCCGACCTTTAGCAGAAGCGAATACGCTGCTAGGGGCAGTCAGTTCGTTTGGTTTTAATGGCACCAACGCGCATGCCATTATCGAACGGGGCGACGACGAAACTTCTCGTGCTTTGCCGCGACATCCTTTCCAACGGGTACGTTGCTGGTACAGTGATCAGCCGTTAAACGCCAGTACTGGACTTGCCCAGGCCTTTGCGCCGAGGCCAACGAAGACCAGCCTGTCTCCGTGCTATATCAAACAGTGGCAAACAGCGGCAGCCGGGCCGGAGCCGCGAGCAGATAAAATCCTGCTGCTATTCCAGAGCGGTGCTGAGACGATTTGTCAGCGATGGCGGGAGGCTCTGCTGGCTAATGGATCTTATGTGGTCGAGGCCCATTGCGATCAACTCGCGACCATACAGGGGAGCTTCGACAGAACCGTATTATGCCTGGCCGGTTTACCAGCGTTGAAAGAAGCGGCCCTTGAGCCACAGTGGTTCGATCCGCTGTCGTCTGCCTGGCAGACCCTGGTCGCTGTCGTCAGTGAACCGTTTGCTCTTGGACACTTGCTGGTGTGTGATTCGAGCACTGGTCAAGCTGATGTGACCGCCTCGTGCTGGCCCGCGGTGCTGTCATGTTATACAAAGGAGCGTCCAGACTTTAGCGCCACTCTGGCGGCATGTGATGCCGATGCTGTGGAACAGTTGCCACTGCATCTGGATTGGTTGCTTAGCACACGGGAACCGGAGTGTTTACTGTCCGGTGACCGTGCCAGCGTGCCTCGTCTGATCAAGGCCAGTTTGCCTTCCGCCACAAATGCAATGACGCTGTCTGCTGATCGCAGCTACCTGGTCAGTGGCGGTCTGGGTGGTGTGGGAGCCAGCGTCATTGCCTGGCTGCTGCAGTCTGGAGCGCGCCATATTATCAATCTCAATCGACGACCTCCCGATTTAACACAGAGCCAGCACTTGCAGCAGTTGGGTGATCAGTTTAGCGCGCGTATTGAGGTACTGACAGTTGATCTTTCCAATCTGAAAACGGTGCAAGAGACGCTAGAAGCTGCTTTGGCTGATGCTCCTCCTCTGGACGGTGTTTTCCATTGTGCAGCCACCCTTGACCAAGGGATGTTTGCGCATCATGCCTGGTCGCAGGTGCAAGCAATGTTGCAGGCCAAATGTATAGGAACCTGGAATCTTCATTTGGCCACTATGCACCAGCCTTTACGTTATTTCGTCGTGTTTTCTTCGCTGGGGGTGTTGCTGGGACAAGCAGGGCAGTCGGGCTATTGTCTGTCCAACGCTCTGGCAGAGCGCTTGGTGCTGCATCGTCGCGCTCAGGGATTGCCGGGGCTGGCGGTGCAATGGGGACCATGGTCTGGTGACGGCATGGCGGGTCGAGCCGGTGAAGGGCTGACGGCCATATACCGTCATTTAGGGGTGTCGATGCGTGATGCCGATGACTATCTGCATACTCTGGCAAGATTATTATCGACCAGTCCGGAAGCATCTTCTTTACCCGGGCAAGTGGCCGTTTGTGAGATTGATTGGGAACGTTATTTATCCGCCACTACAGCTACGCCGCTTTGCGTCGGTCTGGCGCCATCCAAAGCTGAATTTTCTACAGAAAAGCTGGATGAGGAAGTTGAAAAAATATCTCTGGCTGGCAGCCTGGCCGCAGTGACGCCAGAACGTCGCATGCGTCTGTTGCGCGAACGTATCAAACAGGTGGTGAGTAACTGTCTTGGACAAACTGCCTCTCACATGATTGCCGATGCAGATGGCTTTGCTGAGTTGGGTATCGACTCCATTCACTCGATGATCTTGCATAAACAACTTGAAAAAGAATTGGGGAGTGCACTGCCGCAGACCATTGCTTTTGATCGCCCAACCATAGTGGCAATGGCAGATTTTTTTGCTAGTGGCTTGCTCAAGTCATTGTTCTCATCGCCGCAGTCACAGCCATTGACCATAGCTGATGCTGCTGATGAAGAAATGAGCATCTACAGCGAAGATGACTTGATACGAATGTTATCTGAAGAGATTGATCATCAGGAGGAGATTTCGTGACAGAAACAAATAAAGATGTGCTACTGCAATCGATTAAAACCATCAAAGCCTTGAAGAACAAACTGGCACTTTATGAAAAAAATCATGGGAAAAACCAACAGGCAGACATCGCCATCATAGGTATTGGCTGTCGATTTCCGGGAGGTGTTACAGACTTATCCTCATACTGGGAATTGTTAAATGCAGGCCGCAGTGGCGTCGCTGAAGTGGGCGCGGATCGTTGGAGCAACCGGCAGTTTGTTGACGCTAATTATGATGCTATCGGTAAATTAGTTACGCCCTATGCGGGCCTGCTGGACAATATTTACGATTTTGATGCGGAGTTCTTTGGTTTGTCTGCGATTGAGGCAGAAAACCTCGATCCGCAGCAACGCTTACTGCTGGAACAGAGTTGGCTTGCGTTAGAAGATGCCGGCTACGATATAACATCTCTGCGCGGCACTGACACCGGTGTTTTTGTGGGTATCGGCAGCCAAGACTATGGCATGGCGTTGTCCGCAGAAGTACAGCATGCGAACGCGTATGTGGCGTCAGGGAACTCTCTCAGTATGGCGGCCGGGCGTTTGTCGTATTTCTATGACTTCAGTGGCCCGACGTTATCGATTGATACAGCCTGTTCTTCATCACTGGTGGCCGTACATGAAGCGTGCCGCCGACTGCAGCAGCAAGAGTGTGCACTAGCGCTGGCTGCTGGGGTTAATGCCATATTAATTCCACATGCGGGGGTGAATTTTTCCCGTGCGCGGATGTTGACTACAGAGCGGGACTGTCACGTGTTTGACGCGCGGGCAAAAGGTTACGTACGCGGCGAGGGCTGTGGTGTCGTGGTACTTAAGCGATTAGCCGATGCACAGCGTGACGGTGATCGCATACATGCCGTTATCAAAAGTGTCGCGATCAATCATGACGGACACAGCAGTGGTTTAACTGTTCCTAATGGGTCAGCACAGGAAGCTGTGATTCGCGCGGCTTTGCAGCAGGCTAACCTGACCCCGGGGGATATCAGTTATATCGAGGCCCATGGTACGGGAACCAGCCTTGGCGATCCTATCGAAGCACGCGCGTTGGCGGCAGTATTCGCGCAATCGCGCGATAGCGATACGCCGCTGCAGGTTGGCGGAGTGAAAGCAAATCTCGGTCATTTGGAGGCAGCCGCTGGTATCGCCAGCCTGATCAAAGCGGCATTGGTGGTTGGGCGAGCGAAAGCGCCACCTCAGCCTGGTTTTGAACAACTTAATCCAAAAATAAACTGGGACAGCCAGATATTCCGTATCGCCCAACAGCCCAGTATGTTGACGCGCAATGGACAACAACCGGTTTGCGCGGGCATCAGTAATTTTGGTTTCAGCGGGACAAACGCGCATGCCATTGTGGCTGCACCGCAGACTACCCCGATTGCCGACTCTGACAAGGGCGGCAACGTGCCCGAACAGGAAGTTGTACTGGCGCTTAGTGCAAAAACACCGTCGGCTCTGCACCAGTATGTGGAAGATGTCGTGGCGTATTTTGGTAATCAATCCCCAGAAACGCTACCTGATTTACCGGCGTTGAGCTACACCTCGACGCTGCGACGCGTGGCTTTACCCGAGCGCATCGCGGTGAGCGGACGCAATCCCATTGAGCTGTCACTGCGCCTGCAAGCAGCCCTACTGGAGCGAGTCTCTCCGCAACGACGCAGCCGACTCATTTTGGCCCTGTCGCGGCATGATGATTTGACGCAGTTACGAAACATAATGTCATCCGTGTTGGTGACCGAGCCCGTCCAGCAAGGGTTGCCGGAAGACGTACAGTGTGCCGGTGTTCATCAGCAACTGTTTGCGCTGTTGGGATCGTTTGGCGTATATCCTGACTCGATTGTGCTTGATGGGATAGAACCTGCCTACGTCCAGGCTTGGCTTGCCGGAACAGCGACTCCTGCAACTTTGTCTTATTTTTCTTCAATAGCAACATCAAGTTCAACATCCGGTAATGGCGATATTGCACCGGTATGGATAGACGCTAATCAGAATACTTTATCGCCACTCAATTTACCTGCCGTCGCAAATAGGTTGGTGCTTGCTCAACGATCACCTCGCTCCCCTGATTTTCTATCTGTGGAAACAGCACAGCGTCAAATATTGTTGGAAGATAAAAAATCGTTTTTATCGGTACTGGCGGCACTATTTTCTGCCGGGGTAGACATCGACTGGTCGCCCATCTTTACCCGAAAATATTCCATAGTCGATGATTTCCCCAAACGCCAGTTTGAACGCAAGACATTTAGATCTCCCCGAGTCAACGAACTACTCCAACGAAACAGCAAAGTCGAAGAAACGCGCATCCATCCACTATTGCACCGCAAGATTGCGTTGCCAAGTGGCATGCTGGCCTATACGGTGGACACCACTGTTTCATTGCTAGATTTTCTCGATCAGCATCGCGTGCAAGGACGACGCTTTGTACCGGCGTCGTTGCTGATTGATCTGATGCGTCATGCGGGAGGCGATGCTTTAAACGTGAAACTAGCGCAATTATCCGAGGTGAATTTTTACCACCCTGTGGATATTGATCTGGCAGACCGCGAATACGTTTTGCAGGTACAACAGTTACAAGGGTCTTCTTCTGTGCAACAAGCGGAGGCGGTATTGTCGAGTCGTATGACCACGACATCAAACGACAACTGGACACGTCACGCCAGTGCAATGTGCTCGCGCAAGTCCGAGCAGGTTTTACCGCAAGAAAACCTTGTGCTGAGTAGTTCAGCTGGGAGCGATAACTGGCAAGCACAAGATGTGGATGCGCTGTATGCGCAGCACTGGGAAGGTGGTGTTGCATTGGGAGAATATTTTCGTTGTGTAAAGCGTCTGCGGGTTAGTGGTCACGTGTTGGAAGCTGAGATTGCCCTGGATGCCAGTCATCAGCTGGATCGTTTAACACGCATGACAATCCTGCTCGATGGCTGTTTCCAGGTAAGTGGCGGCTTGCCCAATGAAAATAAACAGGTGTATTTGTTGGCTTCTCTGGGGAAGATTGTACTGGATGCGGAATTGCCTGACGTTTTGTGTGTGCGTATGGAACAAAAAGCCAGCACCGGAGGCCGCTGTTTTGATATGCAGATTTGCAGTACTAAAGGACGCATTCTGGGAAGCTTTACAGACATCTTCTTTAAACAATTGCAGAATGCTCAGCAGGTTCAAATCGATGCAAAGGGAAGCAAGGGTGCAGTCGTTGAAGGCATACCTCAGCATTGCTTCTACACTCAGCAATGGCAGCAAGCAGCGTGGCGCAAGCCTGTGCCAGTCAAACTGAGGCCCGCGCTTTTGCCTCTGACCGAATTATTGCAACGTAGCGACTCGATGTTGGCTTGGGCAGAGCGTTTCGATTTAGCGGATTATAACGCTTACCGGCAACAGATAGAGTCGGTGTGTCTGAAGGTTGTGGCTGATACTTTCCGTGATTTGGGATGCGACAACCTTGATATCACAATTCCAGATGCGCTGAGTCAATGTGGTATTCATGGCACGCAGCAGAAGTTGTTTACGCATTTGTTTCGTGTACTGAGCAGCAGTAAGGTGCAGAACCAAGGTGTGCAAGCGATGACATACACGGATTTGGCACAGCTACTGAACGCGTACCCTCAATACCAATCAGAAACGCGGTTCATGCAACATTGCATAGCAGCCTTAAGTGATGTGCTGGTAGGGAAGCGGAACCCGCTTGATGTGTTGTTTCGAGATGCATCAATGGCAGGTAGCGACGCGGTGTATCTCGACTCCCCGATCTCACGTGCGCTCAATAGCCAACTGGCACAGATAGCAGCTGCTTTGGGAGAAGGCCGGCCTTTACGTATCCTGGAAGTCGGTGCCGGAACGGGGGGTACTACGCGCAGTGTTCTTGAAGCTTTGCGCGGTTTTCCCATAGAGACCTACTGCTTTACCGATATTTCTCCCCTGTTTCTTGATCGGGCGAAGGGGCTGTTTCAAGGCCATGACTTTATGGAATATCGCTTATTGGATATTGAGCAGCCCGTGACTTCGCAGTCATTTGAACGTGGGGCGTATGACCTTGTGATTGCTTCCAACGTGCTGCATGCCACGCGCTTCATCGATCAGACTTTGCGCCATGTCAGAGAGTTGCTGGTACCGCAGGGGTACCTGCTGTTGCGTGAGTGTATTGCACCACAGCTGAGCGCCGATCTCAGCTTTGGCATGACCGAAGGGTGGTGGCGTTTTGAAGACCTTGAGCTGCGCTCAGACTACGCTGTTATCAGCACTGAACAATGGCAGCAGCAACTATTAAGGCAAGTTTTTTCTGAGGTACGCATCATGCTGCCACATCCCTTAAGTGCAGAAGCACTTATCGTCGCCCAAGTGGGACAGCACAGCGTTCTCGAGCGGTGGTTACTGGTCCACGATGGTCAGGCGAATGTGTGGAAAGAAAAGATTGAACAGCAAGGGGCAATTTGTCACAGCTGGTCCTGGTCTGAAGCGATTGAAGGCAATGCAATACCGACCGCATTACTTGGCGATGTCGCTTTTGATTACGTCATCTGCTTCCCTCAGGTCCTTGAAGAGGCTGGCGTAGATTCTGTGACCGCAGCGACCCGCCAGTCAGAGTCTCTGATGACGCTTTGTCGGCAGTTGTTGGATAAAGAGGCAACCCGCCAAACCCGCCTATGGTGCGTGACCATGCAAGCAGAGAAGGTGGTGGATACCGATGATTTGGCTGGGCTGGCGCAGTCAGTCATGACGGGAGTCATCAAATGTGCAGCACTTGAATACCCCGGACGTATTGGTGGCGTAGTCGATGTAGAAGGGCAGCAGGCAGCAGTTGATGAAAGTGAGACTATCAATTATGTGTTGGCGCATCTCCGTCAGCCTGGCAATTTGCGCTATCTGTCAATAAGAAAAGGGCTGCCTTACACGCCGCAGTTGTTACCGCTGAAGCAGCATCAGCAAACACAAACTACGAAAGAGGTAGAGCAGGCACCGCAGTACGGCGGTACTGTACTCATTACAGGAGGCTTTGGTGGTATAGGTTCAGCGATAGCAACAGCTTTGGCTGCGCAGGTGGATACTTTAGTATTAGTCGGCCGCACCATAGCCGGTCAATCCCAGCGGCGTCAATTACGTGATCTGCAAAGAGCTGGGGTAAAAACTATTGCCATTGCGGCAGACCTTGCCAATCCTGTTCAGGTAGAAGGTGTATTTGCGCAGTTGGAAAAAGAGCATATCCGCATTGATCATTTGATTCATGCCGCAGGTATCGGCGGGGATAGACTCATCGGTGATAGTTACCCCGGTGATTTGTCTGATGTCGTGTCGTCCAAGCTGGCTAGCACCTGGTATTTGCATCAGCGCGCGCCAAAGGATCTGAAATCTTTCCACGTATTGTCCTCGATGGTGGGGCTGTGGGGGGCCAAAGGTAAAGTCCACTATGTGCTCGCCAACCACTTTGCCGACCGGGTTGCGCAATTGCGTCGTGGGCAAGGACTGGCGGCCTCCGTGACGCAGTTAGGCCCTGTAGACAGTGGCATGTTGAACGCGGCTGGCAAGGACGCTGCGCAGCGAGTTGGCGTGCGTAGTTTTGATGTGCATCAGCTGGCCCAATTGCTGACGGCATCTTTGCCAATTTCTGAGTCGGTTTTGGTGGACATCAACTGGTCACAGTTTAAACCCGTATATCGTGACAGCTGGCTTGACGCCTATTTTTCGCAGGTTGGCGCCGATGATGCTGACTTGGTAAAAGGGGGCAAGCAGCACACCGGGCAAACATTCTTGCAGCAATACACTTCTTTGCCGGGTGCTAAGCGCGGCAAATTTATTGAGGCGCAATTATTCAGCATATTGCGCGAGGTGCTAGGCGTTGGTGGTGAGATGGTCAGCTATCTGGAAACCGGCTTCCACGATCTGGGTATGGATTCTCTCTTGACGATGCAATTTGCCGGGAGGGTGGCTGCCCTTACCGGTGCAGTCGTTTCTACTATTGATATTTTCAACAATGCCAATCTTGCTCGCTTAAGTCAGTGGGTGTCGACTCAATTGAAACTGCATATTGAGACGACTTTGCCTGTCGTCCCAATTGCTAAGTTAAACAAGGTTCAGGAGGTCCAGTCACAGACAGCGCAGCCGCAAGAGCAAGCTGAAGTCAGTGTCGAGCAAATTGAAAATGAGTTAATGGCCATGCAAGAAGCATTGAAGGATATTTGATGACACAAGCAAACGAGGACTTATTATCACGGCAGAATGCGCTCATTAAAGAGAGTAGAGAGAAAATTCAGGCATTGTCAGCACGCATTAATCAGCCCGTGGCAATTATCGGGATGGGTTGTCGGGTACCGGGAGCAGACAACGTCGAGGCACTATGGGAGTTGCTTAAAAATGAACGTGAAGCGGTATCCGATGTGCCTTTGGAGCGTTGGGATTTGGATGCCTACTATGCGCAGGAACCGGGAACGCCTTTTAAAACCTACGCCCGCCGTGCAGGCTACCTTTCTAATGTAGACCTATTCGACGCGCGATTTTTTGGTATTTCGCCGCGTGAAGCGCAGCAGATGGATCCGCAACAGCGCTTACTGCTGGAAGTCAGTTATCAGGCGTTGGAGCATGCAAAAGTGCCTGCAGACAGCTTGCGCGATGAGGCCGTAGGTGTATTCATCGGTATTAGCTCCAGTGAATATGGTGCAATGACATTCGCAGAGGATCGTCTGGTCAGTCAGGACGCCTATTCAATCACGGGCACGTCCCTGAACTCGGCAGCCGGTCGCTTAGCCTATTATTACGGTTTTCATGGTCCCGCATTGGCGATAGATACGGCCTGTTCTTCCTCCCTGGTATCCATCTATCAAGCCTGCCGCAGCTTGATTAATCTGGAATGCCATACGGCACTGGCAGGCGGCGTGAATACTTTACTCACACCCGGCCCGAGCATTGCACTGGCACAAAACAAGGTCTTAAGCGCCAGCGGACGTTGTAGCCCCTTTGGCAGTGAGGCCGATGGCCTGGTGCGTGGCGAAGGTTGTGGCGTGCTGGTGCTTAAAAGACTGGCTGATGCGCTGACAGAAAACTGTCAGATACTCGCGGTTATACGTGCTGGCCATGTGAATCAGGATGGTGCCAGCAGTGGCTTAACGGTTCCCAATGGTTATGCGCAACAATCGCTGATCACACAGGCAGTGAGCAATGCCCGGCTCAAGCCGGATGACATCCGTTATGTGGAGACGCATGGTACGGGCACTGTCTTGGGTGACCCGATTGAAGCCAGAGCTCTGCAACAGGCGTTGTGCGAAGGTCAGGATCGACAATCGCCGCTTTTGATTGGATCGATTAAAGCAAATATTGGTCATCTCGAAGCTGCCAGTGGTGTCGCAGGTGTCATGAAGGTTGTTCTGGCCATGCAACATCGTTATCTGCCCGCGCAAATCCATGTAAAAGAGCGGACCTCATTAATCGAGTGGTCGCGTGATATGGATGTGGTGCATGAAGCTGTGCCTGTTACCTATGGGCCAGATGCACCGTATTTTGCGGGCGTTAGCAGTTTCGGTTTCAGCGGCACCAACGCCCATTTAATTATCCAAGATCCTTGCAGTGCCGTGCCAGAGCCAAAGGCAGCTGAGGTAAAACCTGCCACTACAACGGCCCATTTTTTGGGTGTTTCTGCCAAAGATTCTACGGCTCTGAAAGCATTGCTCCAACGTTACCGTGAATATTTTGCGCAGGAAAAAGAATGGGCAGAAGCCTGTGAGGCACTAAACGCCGGGCGCAGTCACTACCCTTATCGCGCCGGTTTCGTGACCAGGGATCGTGCCGATTTGATTACTCAGCTTGACACTGCCTGCCAAAATCCCTGTGCCAGTGAGTTGCCAGATGCGGCATTGGTGGCATGGATGTTTACCGGGCAAGGGTCCCAGTATGTGCAGATGGGACGGGTGTTATTTGATACGCAACCTGCCTTCCGACTATGGCTGGAACAAGGTGATAAGGCTATCGCCAAATATCTCGGTCGTTCGATATTGTCTGTGATGTGGCAAGAAGCAGGCATGCTCAATAGCACGCAATATGCTCAACCAGCGATTTTTTGCCTACAGTACGCGCTCGCCCAGTTTATGTCATCACTGACGGGGCAACCGCAGTTTGTGTTGGGTCACAGCATTGGAGAATACGCCGCCGCAGTGGTGGCGGGGGTGTTTGATCTGGATGACGCAGCGCGCATGATCGTTGCCCGGGGACGCCTGATGGTGGAGCGTTGTGCCCCAGGCGGCATGTTGGTGGTGTTTGCAGATCGTCAGCAGGTCGATGCGCTATTACGAGATAGTAGGACAGGGGCTGAGGTTGGCGTGGCAGTGATTAACGGCCCTTGCAATCATGTTCTTTCCGGCAAGCCTGAGGCGATAGCGCGTCTGGCGCAACTGGCGCAGACATATGAATTGCGCTGTGTGCCGCTGGCCGTATCCCATGCCTTTCACTCTTCCATGATGACGCCGATGCTGGGCGAATTTGAAGAGGTAGTGAAGCAGACCAGGTTTAGCCGTCCAAACATCGGATTTATCTCCACTGCGCTGGGGAGGTTCGCCGATGGTGAACTGGTCGATCCGGCCTATTGGGTCACGCAGGTGTGCAATGCCGTCTTGTTTGATCAGGCGGTGGCTGCGCTTGACGCTGAGGTTAATTGGGCTGCAGCACCCGCCCGTGTGTGTGTGGAATTGGGGCCGGACAAACAACTAGTTAATATGGCGAAAAGTCTGTCCGTGGTATCTGCAGCACACTGGTTAAATGTTTTGCAAAGGGGAGATGACCTCACCGCGTTCGCCGAGACTGTGCGTTGTCTGTATCTATTGGGTTTGCCGTTACAGTGGCCCCGTCGCGCCCCCAATGGAACTGCAATATTGCCATTGCCGGGTTATCCGTTCTCTAGACAGCGTTTTTGGCTCGCTGGAATGTCAGGTGGCAGCGCATCCAATCGCGCTTTGGACTATGAGGTGGAATGGCTTGAAGTTTCGCAATCCCCTTTAGCTGGCGCATTACAGGGACTACAGGGACACTGGTTGTTACTAATCGACGATGATGAGTTGGCCGACTCGTTATCGCAAGTGATGATTGAGGCAGGGGCGAAGGTTAGTGTAGTCGCGCCGGCGACCCTCGATACCAACCAAATTTTTGACACATTACTGCAAACAGAAATAGAAGCTGTGATCTTTTATGCGCCCGAACGAGGTATATCAGATCGCCCTGAATCGGCGTCCGTATTCAATGCGCTCAATATCATTACCCGTATTTTTCCGCAGACCGATAGTGCCGCACCTCGTCTGTTTTGTGTGGTGGATAGCTGCAGTACCGGTTATCGACCGCTGGCGTCCAGTATTGCAGGTCTATGTCGTACCGTGCGTGAAGAAGAGAGCCTGGCAATAACACTCATCGGTCTCGATGACAGTATGCAAGCTGCGCTACGTGCTACGGCACTGGTCGATGAGATAAGGAAAGACCGTGATCATGAGTGGGAGCGACGCATCGTCGGCGCACAAGTGCTTGCGCCGCGCCTGAGAGTACTCTCTGCGGGCGAAAACACTGCAGAACAAAGTGCTGTAAAAATTGATGTGGTGCGCGGCGATCGCAGCTACCTTATCACAGGGGGAACAGGGGCGCTGGGGCGCTTGTTTGCTGAAGAGCTGTTGGCACGAGGAGGACGCGATCTGGTGTTGATAGCGCGTCGAGCAAATAACGATGCACTGGCCGCGCTGCAAGAACAAGCAAAGAGTTGTGGTGCACGGTTAAGCGTGTATGCGGTGGATCTGACCGATGGCGAAGCCATGCAATCCTTCTTCAAACAATTGAGGCAGGCTCATGCGCCACTGGCGGGAATTATTCATGCAGCAGGCCAGTTGGCAGACGCCTCATTCCGGCAGCTCGATGCTGCAGCATTTTCTCGCGCTTTTGACGTCAAGGCGGGCGGGGCTTGGTCGCTGGATCAGCTCAGTGCGGAAATGTCGCTCGATTTCTTTGTGATGATATCCTCTATCGCCGCTGTCTTGGGCGCGGCTGGACAAGCCAACTACGCATCAGCAAATGGTTATCTGGATGGCCTGGCATTGCAGCGATGGGGGCAGGGAAAACCGGCGCTCAGCCTTCGCCTAGGTGCCGTAGCCGGTGGCGGGATGACCGCTGATGATAGGGTGATACGTCAATTGCAACGTCTGGGTATCATGCCGCTAGCGTCTTCGTTACTGCGTGACCGCTGTACCCAGTGGTTAAGTAAATCCACACCACTGGCCATGGTCGCGAGCTTTGACTGGCCGAAGATCAGCGCGCGGCAGGGGAAAACTGTGCGTCTCCTGTTGTCTACTGTGATGCCATCACATACCGCACAGAAGTCTGAAGAATCGGGAATCATAGTACCAACAACAGCGAGGTGTGAGCCTGAGGCTGTTGAGAAAATCGTTACTGAGACTATTGCGACCATTCTCGGGATGACTGATCCTGCGGCTATTGGCAGCAACGACACCCTAAATGCGTTGGGAATGGACTCTGTGACGCTGGTGGAGCTGCGCGGGCAGTTACGGCGCACATTGGGATGTGATATCCCGATCCCGCTGTTATTCGACTTTCCGCAAGTAGGTAAGCTGATTCAGCAATTGCAGAAGATGTTGCGTGCACAGCAAGGTGAAGATGTTGCTGCAGAAAGTGTTAATAGCGCTGTAAATGCGATTGCGAAGCACGCTGGGACAGATAGGATAGATATTGCCATCGTCGGCATGGGTTGCCGCTTTCCTGGAGGTGTCAATTCCCCAGAAACTTTTTGGTCCGCGCTGGCAGAGGGACGGGATCTGATTGGTCAGATCGACCAACTACGTTGGGATGCATTGTCATTGGTGCAAAAAGGTGAGCTAGCTACCGTGCGTGCAGGTGTTATCGACGACATTGACTATTTTGATTGCGATCTTTTTGGTATCAGTCCCCGTGAAGCGCAGTGTATGGATCCTCAACAACGCTTGTTACTAGAAACAGCTTGGGAGGCGTTGGAACGCGCCGGATACGACTTTTCATCCAATGATGTTCTGGGCGGAGTGTTTATTGGCCCTGGCCCCAATGATTACGCCCAGCGTTTTCCGACGGACATGCCGTCACTTTCGCATCATCATAGTACCGGTAATGCATTGAGTGTCACTGCGGGGCGTCTGGCTTTTACTTTGGATTGGCAGGGGCCAGCGCTGGCAGTCGATACTGCCTGTTCATCTTCGCTGATGGCAGTGCACCTTGCCGTTCAGTCTTTGCGTCGAGGGGAGTGTGATATTGCCTTGGCCGGAGGTGTCAACCTTTTGCTGTCGGCAGAAACGTCTGTGTTGCTGTCCAAAGGCAGCATGCTGGCGCCCGATGGTCGTTGTAAAACATTTGATGCTAAGGCTAACGGTTATGTGCGCAGCGAAGGCTGCGGTATTGTGGTGCTCAAACGTCTTGACGCTGCTATGGCCGATGGTGACAACGTACTCGCAGTAGTGCGTGGTTCTGCCAGTAATCAGGATGGTCACAGTCAAGGGTTGACGGCGCCGAATGGGCAGGCGCAACAGCGGGTGCTGCGACGTGCTTTGGCCGATGCTGCTGTGGATCCGGCGCAGGTAGAATTGTTGGAAGCCCACGGTACTGGAACACCGTTGGGAGACCCAATCGAAATTGCTGCCATACAAGCGGTGTATGTGGATGACCTTAAGAATGGTATTAAGCGTCAGTCTCCATTGTGGGTCTCGTCCGTTAAAACCAACATGGGCCATGCTGAAGCCGCAGCGGGGATAGCGGGATTGATAAAAGCGGTGTTGTGTCTGACACAGCAAACCATCGCTCCGCATCTGAATTTTTCGCAATTGAATCCGGAAATTAAGTTCGATCCCACCGCCTTGCGTATTCCGATTACCCCACATCCATGGCCGAATGACCATACCCGCTTTGCTGCTGTCAGCTCGTTTGGCTTTAGCGGTACCAATGTGCATCTGATATTGCAGTCTTCACCAGAGCAGGCAATGTCGCCAGTGTTGGCACAAGCCAAAGGTTTGCGCATTTCTGCCGCCAGCGCTAACGCGTTCAATGACATGATGCGATCCTATCGGGATGTATTGGCTAATTTGAACGAACAGCAAACCATAGCGTTCTGTCAGCAGACATGGCGTCGCGCTGGACTGGGGCATACGCGAATATTTGACGAGGTTGCCCGGGAGGATATGCTTGCCGCCCTCGACCTCGCTCTGAAGGCATTGGCACCGACCGCCAAAAATGGACAAACGCTTTCCCCAGTTGTAGGCGTCGAAGTGCCGTGTTATCCCTTTGATCGACAACGTTTCTGGCAGGTTGGACAGAAAAGCCCCGTCAGTCAACCTCGCGTGCCCACCTCATCGCAATTGTGGCTGCGACTATCATCGAAGCAAGCATCGCTGGTGGTGTATGCAGTCGATTATGTAAAGCAGCCACCATTTAACTTGCAAGATCATGTAGTTCACGGTGAACAGGTAGTCCCTGCTGCAGCTCATTTGGCGCTGATTATTGGGATGCTCGATGATTTACAAGGCTCACAGAGTTGGGAGCTGGTTGATGTCCTATGTGAAGAGGCACTGGTGGTGGGCGGTGACAATGAGGTGGTGCGCTATCAATTCAGTGCGCTCCCCGCTGGAGAAGGGGGAGGATTCAGCGTCGAGGTGCTTTCCGATGATGGCAGGCATACTCAACGTCACTTGCGAGCCCGCGCCTGTGCCACACACAGTCAACCTATATTGGTGGAGATCCCTACCTCCGCGCATGCTTTGTGCAAAATAGATGACAGCGCTTTCTACGATAGTTTGTATTCACCTGAAATCAGGCTGTCTCACAGCTTTCGCAGCATCGTATCCATTGAGCAATATGTGGGCTACACCGTATCCGAGATCGCCTGGGCGATGGGAGGGCATGACACCATGGCGGCGGGAGAATTGGATTCTCTGTTGCAGACTATCGCCCTAGCCACGATGGCAGATCAGCCCAGAAAGAGTCACATGGGAGGCGCGACAATTCCCGTTGCCATAGACCGGTTAATCGTTGCCCCGCGCAAAAGCATATCCAGCACAGGTGACTTTTCGCAGATCCCCGTCGTTTGTAAAACACGTCTGGTGAAACAGGATGAAGATGGAGCGACTTTCGTCCATAACCTGGCATTAGCGGAACAGGGACAATTGCCTTTTATCAGTATCGAGGGATTGATTACGCGCCGTGTCAGCGCACAGCAGATCAAACGGGTTGCTGTCTCACCCCCGTCACCCTACTATCTGACCGAAAAATGGGTGGCGAGCCCACTGGCGCATGATGCCACGGCTAACAGAGCACATAGAGCACATGACCCTCATGCCTTGGTTTTTGTGCTGCTTAATACTGAAGAAAACACTGAAGAAAACGCCGTAGCTCCTCATTGGCGGACATGGTTACGCGATGCAGGAACATTATTCGATGCCAATACTTGTGACCTGGATATGCTTCTGCAAGCTATTGAAGGACGTTCGGTATGTCTGGTGTATTGTCTGCCTGCTCTTGGTCGCGTAAGTGGAGTCAGTGAGGAAAAAACCTGGATGGAACACGCAATGGCGCTGATAGCGGCGACCAGAAGTGCATATCAATTCAGCGAATCATTGTCATCCGCGGGAATCGACACACGCTTTTGCGTACTCTCTGAGGAATATACAGATATCACCGGCGTAGGCAGTGGCTCTCCTTTATATGGTTTTGCTCTGGGGCTGTGTAAATCATTGAATCTGGAGTGGCTGACATGCCCGGTTGGTATGTTTGATATTGATGCCGCAACATTGCAGCAATACCCAATTGCTCTGGCTGCAGAAGGATGGCAATCGCAGTCGCGCGCTGACTGGATAACCTATCGCAACGGTCAGCGCTATGCCCTGCGCGTACAGGAATTGCAAGCCTCTTCCATCATCACTGAGACCGATTTTCACTGTCGTGACGATGGCCTCTATCTTTTGACCGGGGGATTGGGCGATCTTGCGGTGGCGACCTGTCAATGGTTGGCACAGCGAGGTGGAATGCATTTTTTACTGTTGGGAAGACGGGCTGAAGATGCGCATATGACGCAGCAGCTCGCGCAATTGCGGGAAGCGACCGGCGCCCAAATAGATTATCAACCCTGTGATGTCACCAATCGCCAGATGTTGTCCGAGCTGCTGGCAAAGGCTCAGCTCAGTCGCCAATTACGCGGTATTTTCCATTGTGCCGGGGTCTTGGCCGACGGTGTGTTCACTACGTTAAGCGATGACGATTTTGAACGCGTCATTTCTGTCAAGATGCTGGGTAGTTGGTATTTGCATGAATTGACGCTAGATGTGGCATTGGATAGCTTTGTCATGTACTCATCACTGGCATCGTTGTTGGGTGCCGCTGGACAAAGTAATTATGCGGCCGCAAATGGCTTTATGGACCAACTAGCACATTATCGACATGGTCTTGGCCTGCCAGCTCTCGCAATAAATTGGGCCGGTTGGGGTGATATTGGGATGGCGGCGGGGCGATCTTCCAATTTGGGCTTGCGTCTGCTGTCTCCAGCCCGAGCCCTTGCTGATCTTGAGCGCGTTATGGCCTCGAAACATGCTCAATTGGGTGTGATTGACGTTGACTGGCCTGTATTTTCTCGGTTGTGGCGCGACTCGCCCCGTGCGTTGGTAGAAGACTGGCTGTCAGCACATCCAGCCATCAACGAAACCTTAATTTCAATGCATAATGAAAACATTGATATTTTGCAAGATTTGCGTGAATTACCGGCATTTTCCAGGGTCGAGGCGGTCAGGCAACATCTACGCCTAATGGCTAGACAGATTTTAAAACTGGACGATAGTCGGGCACTCGATGATTGCAAACCCTTCCTAGAGCTTGGCTTTGACTCATTGATGTCAATAGAGCTCAAACAAAAATTGCAGGAAAAATTTCACATCAGGGTACCTGCGACTCTGGTATTTGATTATCCCAATGTTGAAAATTTGGCCTCCTTTGTATCGCAGGCGCTTGGCTTGGAATACACCGGGATTGAAACTACGTTATTGAAACACACGGCGGAACAGGCAAGTAGCCTGGATCATCTTGATGAAAAACAGCTCGCACAGATGCTGGAAACGTTGTTGTAAAAGGGGTGAATAAAATTGAACGACTCTGAGACAAAGAATCAAGGCGCAAACTCATATAAAGATTTACTAAAAAGCTCTATTTTAAAACTTCAGGAAAAGGATAAACGCATTCGCGAGCTTGAAGATGCGCGCGATGAACCTATTGCCATTATTGGTATGTCGTGTCGTTTCCCAGGAGCGCCGAACCCAGAGTCGTTCTGGCAACTGATCAAAAATGGCGATGATGCGGTCACCACCATGTCCAATCAACGATGGGACATGGAAGATTATTTTTCTGCTGTTGCTGGAGAGCCGGGAAAAATTAATACGCGTCATTTTGGTTTGCTTGACGCGATAGACCAGTTTGATCCTGGTGCTTTTGGCATTTCTGAAGCCGAAGCCCCTTATCTTGATCCCCAGCATCGGCTGCTGCTAGAGCAGGCTTGGTTTTGCTTTGAGCGTGCCGGGTTGGACATCGCCGCTGTCAAAGGGACCGATATGGGGGTCTTTATCGGCCAGATGAACAGCGATTACACGCGTTTGATCAAAAGTACCATGGATCTCAATGCTTACATAGGCCAAGGCAACGCCCTGAGTGCGGCAGCGGGTCGCTTGTCCTATGTATTTGGTTTAACGGGTCCGAGTATGTCGGTAGATACAGCGTGTTCATCGTCACTGGTGACCGTACATCTGGCGTGCCAAAGTCTGCGTATGGGAGAGTGTTCAGTGGCGCTGGCGGGAGGCGTGAATCTTCTGTTGAGCCCTGAAGCTGCGATTGGCGCTTCTGTCGCCCACATGTTGTCAGCGCGCGGACGCTGTAATACTTTTGGTGACGCTGCCGATGGCTATGTGCGCGCCGAAGGCTGTGGCATGGTGTTGCTGAAGACTTTGGCGCAGGCAGAGGCCGATGGCGACAAGATACTGGCCGTCATTCGTGGTTCGGCTGTCAATCAAGACGGGCGCAGCCACGGTCTGAATGCGCCCAACGGCCCAGCTCAGATTGAGGTGATGCGCTGTGCGCTTGCCCACGCAGGGGTAAAATCTTCCCAAGTCGGCTATCTGGAGGCACATGGCACGGGAACTTCGCTAGGTGATCCGGTGGAAGTGCAAGCAATAGATGCCGTTTATGGGCGAGTGCAGGATCGTTCCGAGCCGCTGATTTTGGGCGCAGTGAAAGCCAATATTGGCCACTGTGAATCTGCCGCAGGAATTGCCGGGCTGATTAAGTTGGTGCTGCTGGTACAGCATGATGTATTACCGCCGATCGCACACCTGGATAAGTTAAATCCGCACTTAGACGATCTGAGTGAACATTTGGCATTTCCCAAAGGTCAAGCACAGGTATGGGACAGTGAACAGCCTCACATAGCTGCATTGAGCTCTTTTGGTTATACCGGTACCAATGTCCATCTGATACTAGCGCAATATAAGCACGTCATTAAGCACGCCACTATGGCAGCAGTCGATGATTTACCTGGCCATTTACCGGGCCATCTACCCTACACAGAGGCGTATCCTTTTTGTTTTTCGGCCCACAGCGCGGCCTCTTTGCGCGGTCAGCTGGCGCAGCTTGCTGAACAACTGAAACACACGCCAGATATCTTACTGCCGCACCTGGCGGCTTCTGTGAATCGCATCCGCAACACGTTGGCCTTTCGGTTTGGGTTTCAGGCCAGCACACATCATGAGCTACTGTCACATCTGGTGTCTGGGGCACATAGTGAATTTTACGAGTCGCCGCGCAAACCTGCTGTGGCGTTGTGTTTTGGTTGTTCAGACACACCTCTTTTTTCACTTGCTTCCACATTAGGCAGTGATAGTGAAAGCTGGTCTTCACGTTACCAGGAGTGGCGGAAAAGTCTTGAACAAGTCAGTGGACTTACGATAGAAGCATTGAGCACATCCCCAGAGTATCCGGTATTGAGACAGATGTTTACGCAGCTGCTAGCCGCGGAAAAATTGGTAGCTGAAGGGGTACAGCCGCAGCAAGTTCAGGCGCTGGGAACAGGAATTGTGGCGGCGTTGGTTTTTGCAGGCGTACTGAATTTTGAGGAAGCTACGGGTTTGTGCCTGACTTTGGATCAATCGCCAGATACGGGATTACCTGAGGCTGAACGCCAAAAATTGATCGCTAATTTACATCTGGCAGAAGCCCAATGTCAGGTGTATGTAAGTGGGAATGGCGCGACGGATAGCGCTTGGCTCAAGTGGCCCCATGGCCAGCATTCTGGAGCAAAAAAATTACTGAATGAAATGCTGACCAATATCAGCGTGCAGCAAGATGTGCTCTGGTCGCTGCAACAGGCAGAAATTGGTATTGATCTGTCACAGTTGAAGGTGATTGCAGAACCGCCGGTGAATGCAAAGTTAGCAGATCTCGTTGGTGATAAAAACACTGATCCTTGGGTAGGCTTGCGTGTGACACTGTTTAACCGAGGTTTGTCACTGACGTGGAGGGCAGCGGGGAACGGTACTAAAGATAAGGCTCATGCCCAACCCTTGCCGGATTACCCCTTTGATCGCCGCCGTTATTGGTTGCCAGAGCAGGTCACCGCGCGCGTTGCCTCACTACCGTTGATGTTCTCACCGGTACGGCACGGTGTTTTCACTACCGTGTTAACTGAACCCAATGGCAGCAGCCTATTCGCTGGTGAGTTGTCTCTGGCACGTCTTCCATTTCTGCGCGATCATGTTGTTGCGGGAGACATCGTGGTACCGGCGAGCGTTTATATCGACATGATCGCCGAAGTGTGTCCGGGGCCGAACGGTGCGCCAGCCCGGATAACGCACATGCAGATTGTGCAAGCATGTGTGATCGATATGCAGCCTGTGGGTGTGTATTGCCGAGTAAGTGGTAACTATACGGCCACTGCCAACGTCGATATTTACACTAAAATCGCTGACAGCGATGTGTGGAGAAAACATGTCAGTGCCAGCGTAGATCTCTTTGCCGAGCTGACATTGCAAGCGCATAGTCTTGCGGCTGATCGTAATGCGTGTCCGCTGCCAGTAGCGGTAGACAAGCACTTGGACCGGAGCCTGCAAGCTGGCATTGAGTATGGCGTATCTTTTCAGGCGATCAGTCAATTATTTCGTGGGCCAGGCGTCGCACTAGGTAAAATTGAATGGCCTGCGTCACTTCCATCACAATGGGCAGGCCGCGGCTTGCATCCTGTATTGTTGGATGCCTGTTTTCAGGTAATCAGTGGTGCAATTGCCGACAGCCGAAATGAGGACGACACACCACCATTGTTTGTTCCTGCGCAAATCCATGGATTGAATGATACCGGTCATCGTCCCAATACGTTATGGTGTTTTGTGCGCATTCTCGGCCCAGAGTCCACTTGGCGTAATGATGCGGAACTGCACGATTATTTGCGTCAACGAGACCAATTTTCAGTGTCGCTGCACGCCTACGATGAGCAGGGTCAGCAGGTCATCACGATTGAGCGTTTTGAGGCATCACGCTACCAAGCACCTATAGCTGCGCAGCCTTGGGCAGACTGGTTACTGGAAAAGCATTGGGTTGCACTGCCATCTCTGTCTAGTGGTTTGACAATAACAGCGGATGAATTATGGGTGCAGACACGGCCGCATGTCGAGGCAGCGCAATATACGATGGATGCGGTTGTGTTACAAGACCTTGACGCACTGTCTGGACACTATATTAATGAAGCGTTTTCGCAATTAGGGGCGCCACAGAAAACCGCATTAACAGTGGACGATGTGATGCAACATCATGGCGTTTCTCCTATCCACCACCGCCTCGTGCAGCGCTTACTTTCTCTCAGGCGTCAGTTATCTGTGTCAGCAGATTCGACACAGACTATTGAGGCCCGGCTGCGATCAAAGCTGGGAAAAGAAACGCGAGAGCTCGATTTACTGGTGCGTTGTGGTCAAGCATTGGCAGACGTACTGCGTGGTCGAACCAAAGCCGTAGATCTACTGTTTGAAGCGGATCATTCACAGGGTACTGAAGCGGTGTACCAGGACAGCGCTGGCAGTCTCGCATTAAATGACAGAATCGCAGCATTGGTAGTACAGGCCGCAAGTTGCGTACCGTCAGGGCGTCGCTTACGCATTCTTGAAGTGGGCGCGGGAACCGGCGCCACTACCAGGCAGGTACTGCAAAAGGTGCGTGGTCTGGCGGTTGACTATGTATTTACCGATCTGTCTGAACATTTTCTAACCCGGGCAAAGGATAAATTTCATAGTGATTCGGTGATCGATTATCAGATTTTCGATCTTCAGCGCGATCCGTGTGAACAAGGGTTTACACCGGGACAGTTCGATCTCGTTATTGCGGTGAACGTGCTTCACGCTACGTCTGATCTGACGCGTACTCTGAAACATTTATCAGTTTGTCTGGCTGACGGCGGGATGTTGTTGCTGCGCGAATTGACGCAGCCATTAGCTTGGTTGGATTTAAGTTTTGGTCTAACGGCTGGTTGGTGGAATTTCACTGATCTGCAGTTACGTCAGGAAGGCCCGCTGTTAGATACCGCCGGATGGGAAAAGCTGTTGGGAGACTGCGGCTTTGAGTCAACACTCGCTACAGACGAACCTAGTCGCATGGAGAGCATTTTTGTTGCGAAAAAAGTGGCGCAATTTGTCGATCAACCCCCCCCCGCGACTAAGGGATGTTATGTGGTACTGGGTGATGAACTTGTCGGTGGTGAGATGCAATGGCTCGCCCCACTAAAGCACAACATAGAAAGCCGTGGACAGTCACTGATAATGATTTCGTCGGATGAGGCGCTACGCCATGGGCATTTGCAGCACCGCGAAGATTTTGCCGCTCTCTTGAATGATATTGAAGAAACGAATGGGCCAATCACTGGCGTAGTGTATGCCTGGTCTCTACGTCCTGCCGATCTGACCACTGTAGCGCTGAAAGATGAAGTTGAACTGTACTTGAGATATCCATTGCTGCTTTGTCAGACCCTCTTGCAGTCCCGTTGGAGGCATCTGTGTCCCAGCTTCCTGACGGCCGGCGCACAACCGTTGCAGAATAAAGTAACGCAGCCGTTGCAAGCCATGTTATGGGGGCATGTCTTCACTTACGTGAATGAAAATGCCGTATTTGCGCGATTAATCGATCTTGATCCCTCCTCTGTGGTCGGCGATATCCTGTGTGAGGCACTGGCACAAACTGAAGAATGCCAGATAGTAATACGTGACGGTCAGTTACGCGCGGCGCGACTACGACGCGCATCGTTGTCCGCGCCAGATGCCACTGCAGATAGCGTACAGATAGTTGCTTCCGGCAGCTATCTGATCGCAGGTGGTTTCGGTGATCTGGGTCTGCAAACAGCAAAAAAACTGGCCGAACAGGGGGCTAAACATATTATTTTAATCGGGCGGCGTGCACGCAAAGAAGCGGAACAAATACTCAACGAACTGCGTGAACAAGGTGTGCAGGTCACCCCTGTTTATGTTGATATCGGCGATGAAACGGCTTTACATGCCGCGTTGAAAGAAGTGTTAGCTGAGGTACCGCCGCTACGTGGGGTTGTGCATTCGGTGGGGGTACTCGACGACGGCGTTATTGAGCAGCAGAGCTGGGATCGCTACGTTCGAGTCTTGCAGCCAAAAGTATTCGGTGCGATACATTTGTATCGTACGGTCATAGACTGCGACCTCGATTTCTTTGTCATCTATTCCTCGGCAGCTGCAGTGATGGGCAATCCCGGCCAGGCCAATCATGCAGCGGCCAATGCATTTTTGGATGCTTTTGCCTGGTATTTACGGGGATTGCAGCGCCCCGGTCTGGCCATTGGCTGGGGCGCGTGGTCGGACATCGGGGCAGCGGCCGCGCGTGATATGACGGCGCGCTTAAGTGCAAACGATTCTATTGCCGGCACCATCCCCCCAGAGCAGGGAGTGGCTGTAATCGCGCAACAGTTCAGTTGCGCAAACGTACAGTTTTCCGTATTGCCCTTGCAGCATCGGCGATCTCTGGATTCTGAATATTTGCCCCATGTTCAACGTCTACTGGCGCAACTCCTGGATGAGGCAGGAACTGTCACCCGAACGCCTTCGAAAGTGAGTAATACGGTGGAGAGCGTCGTAACGGAAGATTTTCTGCGACGGTTACAACAAATGAGTGTGTCTGAGCGCCAGCGTCAGATAGAAACGTATTTGCAATCGGTGTTGTCTAAATTATTAAAACAGTCCCGTGCAATTGAATCGCATGCCAGCCTGTTTGATCATGGGCTTGATTCTCTATTAGTCATCGATCTGCGAGGCATATTAGAAAAGCGTTTTACGCAAACATTTGAGTCGACCTTGCTGTATGACTATCCCACAATTGCCGCACTGACGGGCTTCCTACTTAAGCGTTTACCTACTACCCATATAGCTGCAGCATCTACACCTGTTGCTGCTCCCATGCCCGCTCGTAACGACAAAGAGCAATCGGACTGTGCCATTGCAGTGGTTGGCATGTCATGTCGTTTTCCAGGAGGCGCCAATTCGCCTCAGCAATTCTGGGAACTGTTGGAACAGGGCGTGGATACGGTGCAAGCAATTCCGGCTGAGCGCTGGGATCATGCCAAGTACTTTGATCCGGACAGGACGAAGCGGGGCAAAATCTATGTCGCCGAAGGTTGTTTTGTCGATCAGGTCGATCAGTTCTGTCCTGAGCGCTTTGGTATTTCTGGTATTGAAGCGCAATTAATGGATCCGCAACAGCGCATGCTGCTTGATGTCAGTTATGAGGCGCTGGAGAATGCTGGGCTGGACCCCATGGCACTGGGTGGGTCTGATACTGGTGTTTTTGTTGGCGTCATGACGCAGGATTATTTGCAATTAACCCAGCACGTCCGTGAACATGCATTTTACGTAGGAACGGGCGCGGCCAATAGCATTGTCTCCGGACGTATTTCCCATGTATTTGGTTTGATGGGGCCGACAATGACGTTGGATACAGCATGTTCCTCGTCACTGGTGGCGGTGCAATTGGCCTGTACCAACCTGCGCTCTGGTGCATGTGATATGGCACTGGCCGGTGGTGTAAGTCTGCAGTTGGTACCGGAGCCACTGGTAATCGAATGTGCTGGCGGTATGCTTTCTCCTAATGGGCGCTGCAGTACGTTTGATGCTAGCGCTGACGGCTTTGTCCGCGGCGAAGGGTGTGGTGTGGTGGTGCTGAAACGATTAGTGGATGCCGAAAATGATGGTGATCCTATCATCGGCGTCATCCGCGGTGCTGCAGTCACCCACGATGGCAGGGCGGGCGGGTTGACGATTCCGAATGGATTATCGCAACAGCGGGTGCTGGAAAAAGCATTGCAGGACGCAGCGCTCTCACCATCAGAGATATCGTACATTGAAGCGCATGGGACAGGTACCCATCTTGGCGATCCTATCGAATTAAACGCCTTACAATCGGTGTTTGGCAAATCTCATCGCCAGGCGCCGCTGTATATCGGTTCAGTCAAAACCAATATTGGTCACGCTGAAGCGGCGGCGGGAATTGCTGGGCTGATCAAAGTTCTGTTATGCCTCCAGCACCGTAAGCTGGTGCCCCATCTGCATTTTAAACAACCCAATCCCAATTTCGACTGGTTGCATAGTGAGATCGAGGTGACTGACACCTTACGCGATTGGACATCGACTCAGCCCCGGCGGGCGGGGGTGAGCTCCTTCGGTCTGAGTGGCACCAATGCCCATCTGGTAGTGGAAGAATATAAAGTAGTCGAACCAGTATCAGTGTCTTCTCAAGGGCTTCCAGCTGATTTTGTGCCGCTGGCAGTACTGTCCCATATGAATCGCGAGCAATTGCAGCGCGACGCAGCACGATACTTGCAGGCGTTAACTGAATATCCGATGTCGGTAGCTGATGTGGCATACACCTTCTGTATGTCGCGCGCGGGACAGTCCGTTCAGGCCATCCTTCCGGCGGCGTCAATGACAGAGTTGGAAGAAGGTTTGCAGGCGTTGGCGCAAGGCAAAGTGCCAATTATAGACAAACGTGCTGTTCGGCCGAGACTGATCTGGCACCTGGCGGCCGCACAAATACCGCAGTGGGGCGAACAAACTGCGGCTTGGTACGATCAATACCAAGCATTCCGGCTTGCTATTGATGACAGTGCAGAAGCGCTTCGTGCTCGCGGGTTCAATATCGAGTCCCCCCATATTTTGTGCGCGAGTGCATCCACGGCAGTACCGGCGTCACTCCACCGTGCAATATTGGTGCTGGCTTATGGTCGTTTGTTATTATCGCTGGGCGTCACCCCAGAGCATATCTATGCCGAGGGGTTGATGTTGCTATGTGCTGCCGTCCTTTGCGGTGCAGCGAGTATTGAGACTATGCTCGAAGGGCTGCTTGCGGAAGACGAGGATAAACTGCAAGCGACATTATCTGTCGTCGATTTTTCCAGCAGCAACCTGCCAATCACCTTTGAAACGGATACTGATATCCCTGCATCCTTCAATCGCCTCTGTAGTACCGCATGCGGCGAACTCTATAAGAGGGACTCTCAAAGTGACGTGAATGCAGGGAGCGAAATAACAATAACGCTGGAACTATTGCTGGGCACGATAAATGGGCAACCTTGTATTGCGCTTAATCAATTATTGGCTGCGCTATTGTCTCAGGGGCAGAAAATTAACTGGCAGGTCTATTTCGCTGCAGCTAAGCCCAGCAAAGTGGTGCTCCCTAGTAGTCTGTTCCCGACTCGACGTTATTGGGTATCTGATCAAGCGATTAAGACACCGACAACACCTTCACTCATTACCAATGATGTGACTGGCGCAGGGGATGGGCGCCGATGTGTAGAGTTTGCATTAGACGTTGCTCGCCAATCTTTTCTGGGAGAGCACCGTCTCGCCGATACCAAGGTGTTGCCTGCGGCAGCAAGTCTGGCGTTTGTGGTGCATGCCCTGGCATCAAGTAATGGTGTATCGATGAATGGCGTGCGGTTTTTAAGGCCTCTGCAATTTGATCAGCAGTTATCAGTGCAGCTGGAGCTTTTGGGTGATGGTTCCGCGCAAATATATTCTCGTGAGTCGGCTACCGGGCAATGGCAAAGTTTCACCACGATTGACACGCTTGCGCTTACTCAAGCGACGGATAAGCGTGCCGCACCGGCTGATGCAGATGCGCTATTAGCAACACTGCGTTTGATTCGCGATACCGCCACTTTTTCGGTAGATAAGAACACTTTTTATAACACCTATATACCGAAGGAACTTCATTTGGGTGACTCCTATCAGCGTATGGAGTGTATGTGGCGTGAAGGCCAGGTTACGGTGGCTAAGATTCGGGCTCTGACTACAGATTTTTCGATTGATCCTCGGGTATTGGACACGTGTTTGCAATCGGTGAATGTGCTTGGTGATACGTTGGGCTTAGAGTCCGATGGGCTGTTTCTTCCCTCGGCCATACGGCGCATAGAAATTCATAGCTGGCCAAAAGGGCTGTACTTCTGGTGTTTAACTCAATATCTCCCGACTCACGGTAGCGCCAACGAACTGGTCTACGATATTTCTATAGTCGATGAGCATGAACAGCTGTGCGCACATTTTGAGCAGGTTAGTTTCAGAAGAGTGGCTAACTTCCCATCAGCGGCATCAAAGAGCAAGAGTGTCACGCAGGCTGACACAGTATCAGAGGGGAAAACCAAAGGATCGGTGCTGGACAGCCATTTCTATGCGCTGACTGCTGATGAGCAAACGGTAGTCGTGGTTCAGGCTATCCGCAACGCTTTAATGGAGTTTCTCAAAATAGACGCAAGTCAGGTGTTAGACGAGCGCCCATTCTTTGACTTTGGTATGGATTCGATCACGGCGGTGGATTTTAATCTTCGCCTCAGTGAGGATTTCGCATTGGATCTCCACGTAGATACCGTCTTTGATTACCCCAGTGTGGCAACGCTTGCAAAGCATATTTTGCAGTTGCTGCGCCCGGATGAGCCGGTACAAACGCCAGAGGAGACTATGTCTATCGACGATATTTCAAAAATGCTGGAACTGGAATTGGGAAATAACTAATTTTATCTAGGGAGAACTTGTCAATGCAAGACGCAAAGCTGTTGCTCAACAAAAGTTTGAATGAAATAAAGCGATTAAAGGCCGTCAATCAGCAGCTCGAACAAGCCCGCAGAGAACCTATCGCCATTGTCGGTGCCGCCTGTCGTTATCCGGGGGGGATAGATTCACTGGATCAATTTTGGAAAGCCTTAGAGGAGGGACGCGATTGCATCACGCGTATGGATGATCAGCGCTGGCCGATGCGTCGCTTTCTTGCTAAAGATGGTGGCATATACAGCGATGCAATGGGTTTGCTTGAGAATATCGACCGCTTCGACCCGACGCATTTCAATTTGACTCATGATGAGGCTAAACATATCGATCCGCAGCACAGATTGCTCATGGAGCTGCTCTGGGGAACCATTGAAGACGCGGGCTATGCCGTTGACAGCTTTGCCGGTAGCCGCACAGGTGTGTATGTAGGGCTGATGAGCGACGATTACGGCCAGTTGCAAGGGCCGTTGGAAGCTGCAAATTATTATATAGGTGCGGGAACCTCCCGCAGCTGCGCTGCTGGTCGCCTGGCCTATACCTATGGCTTGGAAGGGCCAGCGATGACACTCGATACAGCGTGCTCATCGTCGTTGGTCAGTGTGCATCTGGCAGTGCAGGCATTGCGTAGGGGAGAATGTGACGCCGCGCTTGCCGGCGGTGCTAATCTTATTTTATCGCCTCAGGGCAGCGTGGTGGCATGTCGTTCGCAAATGTTGTCCCGTTCCGGTCATTGCCATACGTTTGATGCCAGCGCTGACGGCTACGTTCGTTCCGAGGGCTGTGGTCTTGTGCTGTTAAAGCGTCTTAGCGATGCTTTGAAGGATGGCGATCAAATTTACGCACTGATTCGCGGGTCAGCCGTGAATCACGATGGCCGCACTCAGGGTCTGACTGCGCCAAGTGGTCAGGCGCAACGCCGTGTTATCGCGGCAGCGTTAGCCGATGCAGGCGTGGCGCCCGAGGCTGTAGACTTTGTTGAATGTCACGGCACTGGTACCGCTTTGGGTGACCCGATTGAGGTGCGGGCGATTGATGCAGCGTATATAACGGGAGCGAATACTAACGGCGCTAAAGGCGAAAATACGGAAGAAAATAATACTAGGGCACACAAGCCGCTTATCATCGGTGCCTTGAAGTCGAATCTCGGCCACATGGAAGCGGCCGCAGGTATTGGTGGCCTTCACAAAGCCATGCAGGTGGTTCGCCACCGAAAAGTCCCAAAAAATATTCATTTCAATACGTTGAATCCACAAATCAAAGTGGATTTGACTACGCTGCGCATTGCTGTCGAACCAGTCATGCTGGCCGCTGAGGGATCCGTGTATGCGGCTGTGAGCTCATTCGGCTTCAGCGGCACGAATGCCCATGTCATTCTCGAATCTTACACCGCGGAACCAGACACGGCATCCAAAGATCAGCAAGGAATCTTCCGGCTTGCTGCGCGCTCAAGCACCTCGCTGAACAACTATATCCAGCGCTATTTGACGTTACTCGATAGTGAGGCTCCAATAGATTTACCGGCTTTGTGCCGCACAGCAGCCACGGGGCGGAGTGACGGCGATTTTCGTATTGCATTCTCGGTGCGACAGCCCGAAGACCTGCGAGCCTGTCTTGAAGAATATATTAGCGTGGCGGGCGGGGACGAAATATTCCCTGTGGCAAAATCTTTTCCTTGTCTTTGGGTGATCGGTGGTCAGACCAACGTTGACTGGGCGCTGGCACGTCGTTTGTACGATAGCCGCAGTGTTTACCGCACGTTAATAGCGGACGCTTATGCTTATTTACAAACGGCGGGATATCCACACAAGCTGGAAGATTTTCAGCGTCTCCTGGATGGCGCAGAGCAGACTGTAGAAGTGCTTCCCCACGCGATACACCGGTGGGCACTGGCCAAATTGCTGATCCATTTTGGATTATCCCCGCGTCGCATTATAGGGTTTGGCGCCGGAGAATACATTGCTGCGAGTATTGCTGGTTTAGTTAATTGGAAAGACCTGATGGATATTCTCGCATCAGGAAAGGTTAGTCCAGATATCGCGCCAGGACGAAAGTTATATGAGTTTGTCAGTGCAGCTGGCAAGAATGTAATGTTACCCCAGGCGTGGATAGCGCATCCCCCCATGGACTTTGAAGGGGAAAGAAACGCACTGACAACCGATTTTAGCGCTGATAGTGGCACGGATGAATTTTGTGAAATTGTGCTGACAAATGGGGTGTCGTTGCAGATGACCGATGCGCCTGAGGAAAACGTATTCCTGTGGGTATATGGTCAAACCAATCGCGATCCTGGATTGCCATTGGAAGGATTTCTGGCGCAGTGTTATATGGCAGGCTATGCCCTGCGCTGGGAGCGGGTATTTGAAGATCAGCCGAGCCGTCGAATAAGTTTGCCGAGTTATCCTTTTCAGCGGCAAAGAGTATGGACAGACTGGGGCTATTCGTTTGACGAGAGCCTGCCATCCACGGTTGGCAGGCCCGGCATTGAGACCCAACAGCGAACAGTGGCAGCCACGCGTGCTGGGGAGAGCATTGCACATTCTGTACTGCAATCGGTATTTGCCTGTCCTTCAGGGATGCGCAATTTCTCCGGTGAGGTGTCACTGATAACGATGCCTTATTTGTCTGCACATGTTGTGCTTGGCGAAATACTGTTACCGGCCAGTTTATTCATTGACGTGATTTTGGCTGCGGGGCGGTGGTGTTGGCCAGACCAGCCATTGTTAGTCGATGATTTGCAATTGTTGCGCAAACGTGTGTTGGGTGATGATCCTATTGAAATATATTGCCATGTCAATCCAGCGGAAGGAGCGGTAGCCGTCTACAGTAAAACGCACGCCTTGGACGATTGGCAGCAAAACGTGCGTGCCCGACTGACTACCTGCAAACACACGTCTACGTTGCAACCTGAAATGACACTACCGCCTTATCAGGCAAAGTGTAGTGAAGCGCTTTCCATACGTCATTTTTATCAGGGAATCGCGTTGAATGGCCTTAGCTATGGCGAGAGTTTTCAAGGAATATTCGAACTTTATCGTGGTTCACGCTGCGCACTGGCCAAAATTGCCTTGCCGCCATTGGTAGAGCAGTCCCTGAACGGCTTTTTGACCCATCCAATTTTATTGGATTCTTGTCTGCAAGCTATTGCTGCTGCATCCAGACCAAATGCCAGCCAAGGTATCTATGTCCCATCGAAAATAAAAGGCGTTCGGTTCTATAAACCTTTGCCTGAAATCCTGTGGTGCCTGGTCGATGTTTCGGCGGTGAATAACGCAACTCCATCATCTGCACCGGAAGCACAACAAGGTACTAGTTATGCTTCGTTGATGCTGCTCGACTCCCAAGGTGAGTGTGTCATGAGCATTGATCGGTTTGAGACTACGCTCTATAAGGAGGTTGGGGAAATACCGGCACGATCATCTGATCCTTATGTCGAATGGTTATACGAAAAGCATTGGCTACCTGATGAAACAGATATCGGCGGGACATCTGCACCACAAAACAATGGGCAACACGCTGACAGGAAGTTGTCGCACTGGCTGCTCTTTTCTGACCAAGGTGCGATGTGTAACGCACTGGAAACCGAACTAATCGCCCGTGGAGACCGGGTATCTGTGGTTTGTCTGGATGACCCTGTTCAGCCTCATCGCAACAAAGTGTCGCTCCATGAACTGGCAGATCTGAACCAGATGCTCAGTGCTGTTGAGGAAGGCACACAGCCAGTCAATGGCGCCATCTATGGATGGTCACTTGCCGGTTTTGATCCAATCAGTGGTGAGCAATATACCGACAGACTGGCACAGTACGCTAAATACCCGTTGTGGTTATGCCAGGCCGTGTTGGCTCCTGGTCGGCGCCACATGGCGTTGAGCTTTTTGACACGAGGCAGTCAGCCTGTCGGCCAGGCAGCACTGTCACAACCCCTCGCATCTTTACTGTGGGGACATGTCACAAGTTTCGTCAACGAAAATGGCATGTACGCAAGCCTGATCGATTTGGACCCTACTTTGGACCTTACTTTGAACAATGGGTACGGCGATGTAGCGATGTTATTGCGCACTTTGGAAAATCGGAATGAGTGTCAGTTTGCACTGCGCGAAGGGCGTCGCTTTGTTGCCCGTCTGCGCGCAAGCAACCTCGACGCAGCGCGAGAGGTCAGGATTGATGCGTCAGGCAGTTATTTAATCACAGGTGGATTTGGTGCACTGGGTCTGGAAACTGTCAAAGCACTTGTGGGCCAGGGAGCTCGACATCTTATTCTGGTGGGAAGAACGGCAGGAACGGGCGAGAGTCTTATTGCGATACAGGCGCTGGAGGCGATGGGAGCGCATATTTATCCTTTGGCTGCTGATATTGCCAACGAAGATGATTTTGCATCTACATTATCAGAGCGGCTGAAGGGTCTGCCCCCGCTGAAAGGGGTCATTCACTCGGCTGGCGTGCTGGCTGATGGCATCGTCGCTCAACAACATTGGGATAACTACCTGAAAGTTTTTGCCCCTAAAGTTGATGGAACCCTCGCGCTATACCGTGCTGTGCGCGAGCATCCGCTGGACTTCTTTGTGCTTTATTCATCAGCGGCGTCGATATTGGGTAATCCTGGTCAAGCCAACTATGCCGCCGCCAATGCCTTCTTAGACAGTTTTGCCTGGTACTTAAAGGGGGTAGGACTGCATGGCACATCGATCAACTGGGGAGGATGGTCGCAAATTGGTGTAGCGGCCAATCTTGAGCAGGAGCTTGCTGGAGGCAAGGCATCATTGCTTGGTTTTATCCCTCCGCAACAGGGTATCCGGATCCTTGAGCACCAGTTCGCCAGTTCACGCACCCAATTTGCCGTGTTACCTCTTAACCAGGCAATGGCATCCGGCGGAGATAACATGCCCTATCTCCGAAAGCTGCTGTGTGAGGTGCTGGGTAACCCAAGTGCCACGAAGCCACGAGCAATGCTTGCTGCATCTGGCTCACCGGCAGGACAGACGCCCGTCATCAGCGTGTTGGCAACCTTGGGGCGTGTTACGGGTGAAGAACGACGCACGCGCTTGAAACAATATCTCAGTAAAGTGATTGCAGAAACGTTAAAGCGGGATCAGCCCCTCGACGATCGCGTGAGCCTGTTTGATCTTGGCTTGGATTCCTTGTTGGGAATTGATTTACGGTTACGTATAGAAAAGGATCTGGGCTGTGTGCTGGCATCGACCTTATTCCATGATTATCCTGTCATTTTGGATCTGACGGACTATTTGCTAAATAGTGTCATTGGCGATGGTGAAGCGGCGGCGGAGGATTGCGCCAGCACGCTCGTGGAGAGCCCATTGGTGAATGAGGGTAAGGATAGATTGGTTAGTTCAGAGAACGTAGTTATTGCGCCTATGGCCGTGGGTGGCCGCGTAATCCATCAACGGCAGAATGAGGATATTGCCATTATTGGTTTGTCGGGTCGCTACCCTGGCGCGCCCGATCTGCAAACGCTCTGGGAGAATTTGCGAGAAGGACGCGATGCTATTACTGAAGTTCCGGCGGATCGCTGGAATCACGATGCCTATTTCGACTCCCGAAAACATATTCCAGGTAAAAGTTACAGCGCCTATGGAGGTTTTATCGATGGGGTAGATCAATTCGACCCAGAGTTTTTCAATATTCCCAAGCATATGGCCGCTTACATGGATCCGAAAGAACGTCTCTTTCTGGAAACTGTCTGGAACCTGTTTGAAGAGGCTGCGTATACGCGAGAGAAATTGAAGCAGGACTGCGGATCCAATGTGGGGGTTTTCGTCGGCGCTATGTATCAACTGTACAGTGCCTTTGCCGGTGATATTCACGAGC
>Ga0207141_10034_pt1 | contig 45841 bp, 37 predicted proteins | sample Alteio_BWMinHeat_5_FD_153553 | JGI IMG/M metagenome (GOLD analysis project Ga0207141, IMG submission 153553) | Enriched cells from forest soil in Barre Woods Harvard Forest LTER site, Petersham, Massachusetts, United States -... | ecosystem: Environmental > Terrestrial > Soil > Temperate forest >... | reverse complement strand
TCGGTTCAGCCAACTTCACTTCTGGCGGCCTGGCAAGAAACCTAGAAGTGATCCTTGCGACCCAAGAGCCCGGTTTGGCAGTCGCCATCGCGAGAGCGTTCCGCTCTATTTGGAACCATGCAACACCGGTGACTGTCACCCTGCTAACAGCTTATGAACGCGCCTTCGCACGCGTCCAGCGCCGACGATCATTGGCGGACCTTGAGCTTTTAGACGTTGTCGAGCCCGACTCAGCTGTTAAGCCCGGGGGGCCCGCCCCACTCGTTCCTCCGAGATTGGGCAGTGCTGTCTGGGCGGGTCTTGAATCATTTACCGGTGAGCACGCATTCCAGGTCGAGTTCCCTAGAACGGCTGGCGAAGCCCTGCGTGTACTATTGAGAACAGCTTCTGGCAAAGTGCCGATTGAGTGCGTCGATGGTGAAACTCGTATAATGACCTTTCGCTACTACGAAGATAACGGAATGTACCGACTTAACGTGCCAAATAACATGCCGCTGGTGGATTGGGCACGGACTAACAAAAGTGGCGCGCTGTTAGTCTGGAGAGACGACCTTTCGCCGGAGCAAACCCTCCATGCGGAAATCATAAGGGGTCGCCGACTGACGGAGGTCGAGGCTCGGTCCAGGGCGCTCAGAACCTGGGGCAAAACGCAAACGCGTAATTATGGATGGTACTAGCTTCTGTTAAATGCAGTGGCATCCTGGAGAGATTAGCGTGAATAGTGACCCTGTTGATCAACCAAGCCGATTGCCCCTCGACTCGCTAGATGTGGGCCAACAAAGAAGGCAAGAACTGAGGCGACTCTTTCCAGAAGCCTTCACCGAGGCCGACAGAATTGATCTGGATAAACTTCGGCTTGCAGTAGGTGAACAAGTTGATTTTGGAAAAGAGCGTTATGGCATGAACTGGCCGGGCAAGGCCGATTGTTTCAAAGTGATTCAGACCCCGAGCATTGGGACACTAGTCCCTTTCCCCGAAGAGAGCGTCAATTTTGCCACCACCGAGAATCTGATCATCGAAGGCGATAACCTTGAAGTGCTCAAGCTCCTTCAAAAATCATACCTCGGGAAAGTTAAGATGATTTATATCGACCCCCCGTACAACACTGGAAGCGATTTCATTTATCCCGACAACTATTCGGAGTCTTTGCAAACGTACCTGGAATATACGGGACAGGTTGACGCTGAGGGCAAAAGGTTCAGTACGAATACGGAAGCCGACGGCCGCTATCACTCTAAATGGCTAAACATGATGTATCCACGGCTTTATCTTGCCAGAAATTTGTTACGCGACGACGGCGCAATATTCATCACGATTGACGATAAAGAGGTCGATAACTTGCGCAAGTGTTGTTATGAGATTTTTGGCGAGGAAAACTTCGTGGCACAGATAGAGTGGCAAAAGCGATATACGAGAAGCAATAACACAGACGACTTTACGTCGGTTATCGACCATGTCCTTGTTTTTGCGAGGTCTGACAAGTTTTATCCCCAACTCTTTGAAAGGGAAGATGAGGCGAATGCTCGGTATCAAAATCCGGACAATGACGAACGTGGCCCGTGGAAGGCAATTCCCTTCCTAAACCCGCTATCTCCCGAAGAACGTCCAAATCTCGCATACGAAATAACCCATCCGAGTGGTCGCACGATTCAACCGAAGCGAAAGGCATGGCGTTCCGAGGAGAGTGTTTGGAAGCGCCTCGTTGAAGAAAAAAGGGTATGGTGGGGTAAAGACGGCGAAAGCGAAATTCCCAACATCAAGAGATTCTTGAGTGAGGTTCGGCAGGGGATGACGCCCATAAATCTCTGGAGTTACGAATTTGCTGGCCACACCGATTCTGCGAACGTGGAAATAAAAGAGCTATTTGACGACAAGGTGTTCGATACGCCGAAGCCGACAAAATTGGTCCAACGTATGATGCAGTTGGCTGCCAGCTCTACTGAAGAGTCCTTAGTTCTAGATTTTTTTGCTGGATCAGGTACGACTGCGCACGCAGTTCTCGACTTGAACAAACAAGATGGTGGCCACCGCAGATTCATTCTTGTGCAACTACCAGAACCCACGAACCGTAAAGATTACTCAACGATTGCTGAAATAACCAAGGAACGCGTACGACGCGTGATCAACAAGCTAAATAAGGAAGATGAAGGGAAGCTCGACTGGAAAAGTGAAGGCAAAGAGGACCGTGGCTTTCGGGCGTTCAAGTTGGCTGAATCGAACTTCAAGCCGTGGAATGCTAGTTTGCCGCACGAGGCACAGGCTTTAGAGGGGCAGCTTGAGCTTCATGTAGACCACATCCGCAAAGGGAGGTCGGAGGACGACATACTTTACGAGATTCTTCTAAAGAGCGGATTCCCTTTGAGCACACCCGTTGAAACCGTCGTGCTCGCAGAGAAAATCGTCCACAGCGTGGCAGGCGGACAACTTCTTATCTGTTTGGACCGCAACCTGACACTGGAATTGATCCGTGCCATGGCGGAACGCAAACCTGAACGTGTCGTGTGTTTAGACGAAGGATTTGCTGGCAACGACCAGCTCAAAACGAATGCGGCGCATATCTTCGAGCCGACAGATAGGCGCGAAGCCAAGAGTGACGCAAGGCGTTTCAGAACTGTATGAGGCGAAACGCAATTGAAGCTCCAATTTGACGCGGACCAGCAGTTCCAGATCAATGCCGTGGCAGCCGTTGCTGATCTTTTTGCCGGCCAGCCACAAGGCGCACCCGAGTATGCCGTTATAAGCGTCACTGGTAGCAGTGGCCTATTTGCGGGCCAGGAACAAACAGAACTCGGCTTGGGTAATCGCCTCCTCTTAGCTGAAGATTCACTTCTCAAGAATACACGCACCGTTCAGGCCCACAATGAAATCGAAGTGGCCGGGCCGAATGCTCCTCTTGAGGGATGGGAGCTTTTTGACGGCCCAGCGAACGTCTCGCGCCGGTGCCCGCACTTTTCCGTAGAAATGGAAACGGGCACGGGGAAGACCTACGTCTACCTGCGAACAATTTTCGAGCTTTCCCTTCGCTATAGTTTTCAGAAGTTCATCATCGTTGTGCCGAGCGTTGCTATCCGCGAAGGCGTACTCAAGAACATTGAAATCACCGCCGAGCACTTCCGCGCCCTGTACAACAATCTTTCATTCGAACACTTCGTTTATGACGCGAGGAAGGTCAACCGGCTGCGCCAGTTTGCCACGAGCAATACGCTTCAGATTCTTGTGATTAATATTGATGCGTTTCGAAAGAATTTCACCGGAACGGAGGAGCAACAAAAGAGCAACGTCATCTATAAGGAGAGTGACAAGCTCTCTGGACGCCAGCCCATTGAGTTTGTGCAGGCGGCGCGTCCCATCGTAATTATTGATGAACCGCAGAGTGTGGATAGAACGGACAAGGCGCAGGAGGCTATCAAAGCCCTTAATCCTCTTTGCACCCTACGATATTCGGCTACCCACGTGAATCCGTACAACTTGGTCTACCGGCTTGATCCCATACGCGCCTTCGAGCTGAAGTTGGTCAAGCAGATTGTCGTGGGAAGCGCCAAGGCAGAGGGAGCGGCAAACGATCCCTTCGTGCGCGTGGAGAAGATCGATTATAAGAACGGCATCAAGGCTAAGGTGCGGATTCAGGCTCAGACGCCACAGGGACCAAAGGAGAAGTCGTTCACGGTGAAACAAAGCGCTGATCTCTTTGTACTTTCAGAGGAGCGCGCGAACTACAGGACCGGTTTCGAAGTGACGGAAATAAACGCGGAGCCGGGCCGTGAATACATTCGATTCAGCAGTGGGCGCACTCTGCGGCTAGGCGAAGAAATCGGGGGCTTGCGGGAGGATGTGTGGCGTTCCCAAATCAAGGAAACGATCAAACGGCACCTGGAGAAAGAGTTGCAGGTTCGCGACTCAGCGGGTGAAAGGGGCATCAAGGTCTTATCGCTCTTTTTCATTGACCGCGTGGCGAACTACCGCGATTACGATGGCGATGGGAAGCCAGTGAAAGGCAAATTCGCGGCGGCTTTTGAGATTGAGTTAGCCAATTGGGCGAAAGACCGGCGATTCAAGGACATACCTTGGCTCAAGGAACCTGTGGAGAGGCTGCACAATGGATATTTCGCCCAAGACAGGAAGGGCATCCTGAAGGACACAAGCGGCGATACGCAGGCCGACGACGATGTCTACAACCTGATCATGAAGGAAAAGGAACGCTTGCTATCATCAGATGAGCCGCTGCGTTTCATTTTTAGCCACTCGGCATTGCGCGAAGGCTGGGACAATCCGAACGTTTTTCAAATTTGCACGCTGAACGAGACTAGAAGTGCCCTTAAGAAACGGCAGGAGATTGGCCGAGGGTTGCGTTTGCCCGTTGACCAGAACGGTTTGCGCGTCTTCGATGACTCAATCAACAAACTCTACGTGATGGCAAACGAGAGCTATGAGGACTTCGCAAAAGCACTTCAGAACGAGTACGAAGAGGATTGCGGAGTAACCTTCGGAAAAATTTCGCTAGCTGCAATTGCGAAGCTGACGCGGGTGGTAGACGGAGAAGACAAACCTATTGGACGTGAGGCGGCGGCGGTTATCCAGGCCGCGTTGGTTGAGCAGAAGATGCTCGACGACGATGGTCGTCTTCAGCCGGCCTTTGACCCCAAACGTCCCGACTTCAAAGTCGAGCTGCCAGAAGGCCAGAAGGACTTGGCGCCGGCCGTTGTTGACCTGTTGGCATCCTTCCAGATCGAACGCCACATACGAAGAGCGCGTGACGAAGGAACAAACCGGCTGAGGAAGGAAGTCACGCTAAGCCCTGAGTTCGCGGAGCTTTGGAAGCGAATCAAGCCCAAGACTACTTACAGAGTTGAATTCGCGACGGATGTGTTGGTGCAACGAGCCGTCTATGCGTTAAAGCAAATGGAACGAATCGAGAAGCCGCGCATTCGTCTCGTGGCTGGAAGATTGGGCGTCGAAAAAGGCGGCGTTACGGCAGCAGCCGTCAGTGTGGCTGAAGAAAAGGTGGTGTACGGCGGGCCGGTCCCGGATCTGTTGGCCTATCTTCAGAATGAGACCGAACTTACCCGGTCGACTCTAGTTCGCGTCCTAAAAGAATCCGGAAAATTGGGCGAGTTCTTCAATAATCCGCAACGCTTTATGGATGCAGTAGCAACCATTCTTAAGAATGAGCTTCATCGCCTTCTCGTAGACGGGATCAAGTACGAAAGGATTGCCGGAGAAGGATCGGTTGCCGAGTGGGAAATGCTACTTTTCAAGGACGAAGAGCTAATCAACTATCTTAAGGCCCTTCAGGTAGAAAAATCAGTTTACGAGTATGTGGTCTACGATTCAGAGATAGAGCGTGAATTCGCTAAGCGCCTGAACGAGCGCGACGACATCAAGCTCTTTGTGAAACTACCGCATTGGTTTTTGGTTGACACTCCCATCGGCAAATACAATCCCGATTGGGCCATTCTCAAGCAAAATGGCCTCGCCTTCTATCTCGTGCGCGAAACCAAGGGAACGCGAGACTACCTGAAACTGCGCACGAGCGAAGCCGACAAGGTTCGCTGCGGCGAAAAGCACTTTGACGCCATTGGAGTTCCGTTTGATGTAGTCGTTTCAGCCGACGATGTCTGAATCATCTTCTTGGGATTCCCGTGTCCAAACGTATGAGATCTTATTGGGTAGTCTCTCCAAACGTCAGATACAACGAATCGACCGTTTCCGATTGGAGGCGTGCGTCAGTCCTCGGTCGCGCAGCGTTTATGGGATGGAAGCCAGGCGATCACCAGATCGGTGATAGATTCGCCCACGAGATAGTGCCTGGAGACGTCATCTTAATCGCGAGACGCCATCATTTCGAACCAGAGATTGTCGGCCTCGGCATCGTTAAGGGCGAGGCCCAACGGACTATCAAAGGCGTAAAGACACCCCAAAGCTTTGGGGCAATGCGGAAACTCTCGCCATTTGTGGCGATGAGCCGAGCTCCGACCCGCGTACCCGTTATTGATGCTGTTCGTCACACCTCGGCGTTGGCGAAACTTCACCCCAGCTCTCGCGAAGCACACGCTCTAGTGTGCAATTGGATGGACCGGCTGCTCTCAAGAACCGGAAATCGGAATTCCGATAAAGACGTCTTGGCGAAAGCTGAATCGAAAGAGCAGAATTCCAAAGATACTCAAATAGTGGACTCCCCCCGGCACCACCAACTCGACTACATCATCCGTTCCAAGCGGCAGGTTAAAAGGGCGAAGAAGAATGAAGCTCTCCTACTCATAGGTTATAGCCGATGGCTGAAACGGCAAGGTCGGACGCTAGCCACGACAAAACACGGGAAGCTTCAGTGTGATGGCTTTGAAAAGGAACGCCGAAATTTGATCGAGGCCAAGAGCTCAACCAGCAGGGAACATATACGTATGGCCGTAGGCCAGCTCTTGGATTATGCCTTTCAAATCGAGAAGAAATTCGGCAAGCCCAATATGGCTATCCTCTTACCTAGAGAGCCCGATCCCGACGCGGTCAACTGGCTTCCCCAAAGGAACATCAGTCTTATCTGGCGCGTAAAGACTGCTTTTCTGGATAACGCGAACGGCCAATTCACATGAGTCGACTCGTCACATTGAATCAGTTCGCCCTTTGCCAAGCGGTTGTTCGCTAACTACGCCGCAGCGCGAGCAAATGAAGGAGCGGTCCCATTCAGCAAATCTGTCCTGATAAGCAGAGTGGTTGTGCCTCCAGACGAGGAACAACAAGAGAGCAAAAATGGCAGCGGAAATCAAAGTAAAGAACGTCAACGGAAATGACGACACGGTCGAAGAATTCGTCGCAACTGTGTTGGCATAAAAGACGATCCACCCTACGCAGAGAAACGCCAAAACGAACCAAGAGCCGACCTTCAGATACGACCACTTTGCCGGGGGGCTGAGTTGCTTCGAAAGGGCTGATTGGTGAGACGCCTGTGTGGTCGCACGGCCAACTACGAGGTCGGGCCCATTACCTCCAACCAAAGCGGCACTCAGGCGGGTACGAGCGTCAGTGCGGAAAAGCCCTTCCTGGTAAGCCAGGGAGACCTTCTTTAGATCGGTGCTGTTGCACTTCGGGCAGCGCAAGTCCATCTTGTCACCCCTTGCAGCCCCACTTCGGTGTGGCTATCAATCCTTCCTGATTGCCATGAGGCAGTGCCTATTGGAACTCACCCCAGAGCTATCCCCATTAAACCCCGCTCCGCAGGATTAGTTGCTTACTCTTGGTCGACCATTCCTCGGCTGGGCCATCTTCTGGGCCAAATACAGCAGAAGCTTGCGATCTGCTTCTTCCGCTTTGCCTAACAGACGGCGAAGCTTACTCAGAAAGCGCGCGTCTTTCCCACTACTGCCCCAGGCGATGTCGTCAGACGACTTGCGCTTGGGAAGATTCGGCAGTTTGGGCGGCTCCTCGCCATCATAGAAAAGCTGGTACATGGGAACTTCCAGAGCCCTGGCCATTTTCTCAAGCGTTTCGATGGCCGGGACCGTATGGCCGTTTTCAACGCGGGAGATATAGCAACGAAGCAATCCCGTCTTCTTCTCGATGTCCCCTTGAGAGAAGTGTTTTTCCTCCCGCATGGTCCGCAACCGATCTCCGATAATCATGCTGACAATACCTCCTGCGACCAGAAGCAACGGATTGGACCCGACTTTAGACCTAAACCAAATCTGCCGCAAGTATTCGTATGTCCTTTCGCACCGGCAGAGCCGTTCGATACGATTCGATCATGTGCAAATGATACAACGAGCGCTCGTTGTTTATCAACGTACTTTTCAGCGGACTTTCTTGGACTTGGGAGGCCGACCGCCCTTGCGCTTCTTTCGTCGAGCTTGCAACTGCCTGAAGTATTCAGGCCCTCGTTTGGCGATCTGCTTCCCACCCTTCCGTCCAAGCTTGACGGCGGCGGGATCTTTCTTATTCGGCAAAATTCAGGGGGTCTAGCTTTATTCTCCTCACGGTATTATGCATGAAGAACAATCGAGCCCCAATGCGATCGACAAGCGAGCTTCGCAGTCTCAGCGTCTTACGGACAGCGGCCCTGATCGCGCTGCCCGCTGGGGCAGCGGGCTCAATCGGTTTCATGCTCCGTGCAGGTCATCGGAATCCTTCTCGCATCCTACTCACACTGTTTGCGATCTGGGTCCTCTCCCCATTTGTGGCCCTGATATTCGCAACTATCGTTTCCAAGGATTGGTCCGTGCTTACCCGCACGACGCTCTATGGGGTGATGCTGGTTCTCACGGTGAGTTCTTTGGCCATTTACGGAGATGTTGCCTTGGGGCCTCCCAGGGCAAAGACCGCATTCGCATTCGTTGTTGTTCCTCCAGCGTCATGGCTCCTAATTGCAATCACGACCTCAATCGCCGCGCTGATTTCCCGTAGGCGCTCACGTCGAACCAGCGATAGCTAATCAAACAGCAAGGATTGCTGTGCCGTTTGCTGCGGAGGATGAACCACCTGCGGTGCTTCTATGCCCCAAAGCCTGCGGACCAGATCGACCGTCCCAGGACCAAACCCCGCATAGTGGTTATTGGCAAATGCGAGAATCATGATGCGCCGCTCATGGATCTTCTTGAGAAGACTGACCCACTCGGAAAGATCACCTTGGCGATCTACAATCACCTTGTCCCAAGTTGTCGTTTTTTCTTCGATTCCTTTCCGGTCCCCCAACCACCGAACGTAAGTGAAGTCAGCGGTAATCAGGTCGAATTTGTCCTTCATATCCCATGGCCGCGGCATCCAGCCTTGATCAATCAGCGTGAGAGCGACGCCGTGCTCTCGCAACACATCTGCGAGTTTAGGAACCAGCCAGTCCTTGTTGCGAATCTCGACGGCAAACGTGTGCTCCTTCGGAAGCCTTTTCAGAAACGGAACTAGTCTGGCTAGAAAATCGTCCAGTGACTTGAACTCGTATTTGTCGAACTTGCCGAATTGAAACAACAAGGGCCCGAGCTTTTCGCCTAGAGTCTCCATTGTCGTTAGAAAAACTTTGAATTCCTCATCGCAATCTTTGAGAACCCTCTTGTGTGTAATCTCCTGTGGTACCTTGGCCGCAAAAAGAAATCCTTCCGGCGTTTTGGCATTCCAGGAGCGCACCACGCTCACATTCGGAGTTGCATAGAAAGTTGAGTCAATCTCTACAGTGTCGAAGTGCTGCGCGTAGTAGCTGAGGTAGTCGGCGGGTCGCAAACCCTTCGGATAGAACGATCCCTTCCATCCTGTGGCTGTGAACGATGAAGTTCCGAGAAGAATCGGCGAATGGTTCACCCTGGAGAGTATAGCGAACCTGGACCGCATACCGTGGGTTGCCATGCTACCTTCCGGATTGCCGACCACTCATCTAGAATCGTCGGGCCCGCGGCGCACCCAAACACGCGAGCTTGGCATGAGACACTCGACTCGCAGTTTTGCCCCGAATCTCCACCTCACCCTCTTTGCCTAGCGCGCAATAACCAACGTACACGCAACTGTCAACGCAACTGTCAACGCAACTTGACTTGATATTATGATGAGATGATAATACGCGGCATTCAGCACGCCTGCTCGGCGGCAGTACCTGTAGCTTCCCCGGTTTCTTTGTTCGCCCGTCCTCAGGGGTCATGTTCTGAGCCCTTGCGTGTGACCACACACGGCCAGGAGGCAACAGTTGAACGGAACAAGTCAGGATCCCCACAATCCGGCGAGATCTTACCTAACACGGGCCGAAACACGACTTTCCACGATGCATAGGATAGCCGGGCTCTTTGTGAGTGGGGCCGGGCTACTCGTGCTGTTTCCGGCGTTCCTGAACGATGCGTTTTCAGTGATCTTAGCAGCAACTCTTGACCACAGACGCTTCTGGCCGATGTTGCAGTGTACGGTTTGGGTGTTGATATCAGCAGCGCTCCCCTTGTACGCCTTATATTTGTTGGTAAAAGATTTGGTGCAGTTCTATTTCACTGCCGAGCATCCAGACATCACAGAGACCTGGTTTTACCCGCGATTCGTCCTCTCAGGCATCGCTTTTTCGCCGGACGAAAGTGCTCTACTAAAGAAACAAATCTACGCGAAGCAGCAGGAAGAGAGCTACCAGTATTTCCTCTTGAAGCGAAAGGGGGAAGCCAAGGACCAATTCGATCAGCTCCTCGAGGTTACAGAGGGAAAGATTATTCCCCCGACTCGACGAGATCTCCCACCCAAGCAAGGAGACTCGGTGGATAACATTCGCCGATTCGGCGCCGCGTTTGGAATGACAGGTACCCTTGACCGGGACCTAGTGGATGAGGTGGCCAAGTTGGAGGCTTCTCTAGTTAGACACGCTCTGTTCCTCAGAAGACTCGTGCTTCGGTACGTGAAAGCTCTTCTAATGTTCATCTGGACGGTGATAGTGACAGTCGCAGTAGTGGCGCTTCTGAGACACGTGGATCCGAAACAGGGTATGGAGGCGTGGAGGATCTATGTGATCGCATTCCTTTACGCCACGTGGGCCGCCACAACACCATGGCTGGTTCGCAGACCAATCGATTGGATATACGAGCTGGGAGACCCCGATAAAAGGCTGAAGAACAAGAAACTGACCAACGACCCAGACTTAAAACACTTTGAGAGCGTTGTGCAGTGGGTCTGCTACGTATCCTTGTTTTTCGGAGTGGTCTATACCGTTGTCGTGGGTTTGCATCTGAACCTCGGCTGGTCCTCGGTCGTTCAGTGAAGGTGCCTCACGCTGCACGGAGTCTGAACAAAGGAGACCCCCATGGCTGTCAGCATTTTCAAATTTAAGCCCGCTCACACTCTTTGGGTCAGCCTCGAAATTATCGTCACGTATTCGTGCGACGAGAATCCGAAGGTTGAGCGGGTCAAAATACGAGGACTCAAGCAGTTTGGCCTGATCTTGAGCAGTGAATACGACATAGAGGCCTTCGTGCATGCCGCACGCAGAAGACCATGCAAAATTGGCAGCGAATGCCGAGACGCTGTCGAGTACGAGTTTGACACAAAGGTGTTCGTTTCAGATGTCATCGGCTTCGGGATAGGCCTCGGCAAACTTGGAACAGGCACTGCTGGCTGGACCAGCGCAGCTACCGAGGAGCAACGGACCTTTAAGACCGAATGTGTTTGTTGCGATACCGAGCAGCCGAGGCAGATGCCGGGCTTGAGCGTCATTAACATCGTACAGTCAACGCCGACTGCGACCTCTTGGTTTATCGGGTTTGCCACGCTTTCAACGGCACTCACCCTTGCGGCCCTCAATCTCGACCAGCCGAGCGTGATCCCCAGGTTCGTCCTTTACGGTACGGCGGTCGGTGCCGCCGCCTCATTGGGTATCGCTGTTGCCAGAGTTGTAGCGTTTCTGCGCCGACAAGGCCATCAGCGACAGGAGCGAGCGCTTACCAATCGCTGAACGACCAGAGTCGCAAAATCGTGGGCGATAGCTAAGCCGCATTGCTGAGCTGGGATGAGCGGTTTAACATCGGCCCGTCTAATGTTCGATATTCAGGCCTCGCCAGCCTGCTCTTTGACCACATTTCGGGGGTTCTTGTCTTCACGCAGTCCGACAAACTTCGAATGTCGCAGCCTATCCGCATCAGTCCATTCTAGGAATTCGATCTGAGCGACGGCTTCTGGCCTCAACCAAACTGCCTTCTTCATTTTCTCGGCGTTGAGTTCTTCACCAAATCGTGACCGCCTCGTCTCCGGTAAATTCACGAATGGGCAGCTCGGCGTCACGAGATGCTTCAATTTCGAAAACACTTGTCGCCGGGAGGCCGGGACAAATCCATTCCGAGTTCTTGCCACATACATCAGCTTGTCGCCCTCATAGTAGCCGACGACCAGGGAGTCAATGCCATGCGGTCCGGGAAAATAGCCGCCGATCACGAACTCTTGTCCACGATTCACGCGATACTTGATCCATACGCCGCTTCGCTTTCCCGGTTGATAGAGGCTGTCCTTTCGTTTCCCGATGATCCCTTCTAGCCCTTGCTCGCGCACCGCAGACAGTAGGTGTTTTGGTGCTGCCTCGAAATAATCCGCAATCCTGATTCTCTTGTCGCGGATCACAACAACGGACTTCAGCAGCGCCCGCCGCTCGACCAACGGAACGCGGGTCAAATCACGATCCTTCCAGCACAACAGATCGAAGACGTAGTACTGAATCCGCGATGCTTCCGCGCGGAAATTTTGCAACAGATTGAAGTTGGGGCGCCCGCTTTCATCGATGGCAACTACTTCTCCGTCTAGCACCGTTCCCGCAGGCAGATGGGCCAGTGCTTCCACGATATAGGGAAATTGCCTATTCAGAGATTTTCTTCGCCTTGAGAAGAGCGTCACACCATTTCCGGACTTGACCGCAAGGGCTCGATACCCGTCAAGTTTAATTTCCCAGCGCCATTCCAACCCCTCAGGTAGCTTCGATACCGAAAGACACTCCATCGGCTCGACAAATGACGCTTCTGTTTTGGGCAACGAGTCCAACCGTGCGCGGATTTCCTTCTGCATCTCGTTCCTTAGGAAACCAGACGCCACCTAAATAAGCAAACACGAGAGCCATTCATTTCGTTCGGCCCTTCCTACCAAAAGACTGCGCTTCACCGCCTGCTTCTTCTGTCAAGGCTCTTCACTTCGCTCCGATAAACGCAAACTCCGCGGCCTTGACAGCGCATGCGGCGAAGCGCCGGGGACAGCTAGGAAGGGCTTTGTTTTTTGTGCAGCAAAGTGCCGCTGCGCAAAAGGCAAAGACCCACAAAGCAAAGGAGCGAACAATGCAACCAGAACGTGCAGAGTTATATTTCCAGCAAGGCAGTTCCGACAAGGTGTACCACCTACAGTTGGAGGGCGCGCAAGACCAATGGTCCGTTCAAGCGCAGTGGGGGCGGCGCGGTTCCGCCTTGCAGAGCGATGTGAAGGTGAGTGGCACCAATTACGAGGAGGCGAAGCGAGTTTATGACCGCATCCTTCGAGAGAAAACAGGCAAGGGCTATCAAATCGCGCAGGCGAGTGCAAACGGCAATGAGGCGATTGCGGTCGGACTGCCTGCCACAAAAGAGAATTCTGGCCACACGCCGGAATTGCTGACGCCCATCGAGGAGCCAGCAGCACTGCTCTTGGCGCAGGATGCGAGTTGGTGGTTCCAGCAGAAATTCGACGGGCGGCGGCTGGCAGTTCAAAAGTCCGAGGGGAAATATTCAGGTATCAACAAGCTCGGCCAAATCATCCCTATTGACTCGCGGCTGGCCGAGTCACTAGACGGAGTGCAGGCGCAGGGTTTCCTAGCGGACGGCGAAATCACTGATTCACGGTTCTACATCTGGGATTTGCTCAGCGTCAACGACACGGACTTGCGCGTTCAACCATACGAAATCCGCTATGTGCACCTGACCCACCACTTTCGCAGAGTTAGCGACGTGTTGCGAGTCTGCGAAACAGCCATGACAACGAAGGCGAAGCGCGACTTCGTGAAAAAGATGCACAGCGCGAACGCCGAAGGGTTTGTGTGCAAGAACCGGAACGCCGTGTACGTGGGCGGACGAGCAGGACAGCACTTCAAATGCAAGTTCGTCGTCACGGCATCCTTCGTCGTTGGCCCCAAGCCCGAGAAGAAGGCGAATGACGGACACCGATCCATCGCCGTGTATCTCTTGGATGACAATCGGCAGCGATTCATGGGGACGGTAGGCGTGCCCGACCGCTATCGGCTACCGAAGGAAGGAGAGATTGTTGAGGTTCAATATCTCTACTGCCATCCTGGGCCTGACGGTAAGCTCATTCAGGCAAAGTATTTCGGCAAGGTCCGCGATGACATCGAAATCGCCGAATGCGGTGTCAGCCAGCTAAAGGTCAAGGCTAACGATAGCGACTCAATCGACTCCTGATTCCAGATTCGGTCTACCGCTCGAAGACGAGCCCGGTGGCATCGGTGGTGCGATGCCTCCGGGCTTTTCTATTGTCAAGCAGTGGTCGCACTCGACTGGAACTCCGGCATAAGATGGTTTGCACATGCCGGTTCGCAAGATCATTCACGTCGATATGGACGCATTCTATGCGTCCGTGGAGCAGCGCGACGATCCGCAACTGCGCGGCAAACCCGTTGTTGTCGCGTGGCGGGGAAATCGCTCCGTCGTGTGTGCTGCTTCGTACGAAGCGCGAAAGTTCGGCGTGCGTTCCGCTATGCCCGCCGTTCGCGCCGAACGCCTTTGCCCTAAAGCCGTGTTTCTGCCACCGGACTTCCCGCGCTATCGCGCGGTATCCCGCCAGGTGCGCGAGATCTTCAAACGGCACACCGACTTGATTGAACCGCTGTCCCTCGACGAAGCCTATCTCGACGTTTCGGAGAACAAGACTGGCTTGCCTACCGCAACACAAGTGGCACGCACGATTCGCGAACAGATCCGGTCAGAACTGAGCTTGACGGCATCCGCAGGCGTGGCGCCGAACAAATTCCTCGCGAAGATTGCTTCGGACTGGAAAAAACCGGACGGGCTCTTTGTCATACAACCGGAAGAAATCGATTCGTTTCTATTGCCGCTGCCAGTGGACCGTCTGCCCGGAGTAGGCAAAGTCACAGAAGAAAAACTGAAGCACCTTGAGGTACAAACCATCGCCGACCTGCGGCGAATGGATTTACCGACACTCGAAGGCCGCTTCGGCCGCTATGGCGTGCGTCTCTACGAGCTGGCGCGGGGAATCGACAAGAGCGAGGTAGTCCCTGACAGGCCAACCCAATCCATATCCGCAGAGGACACTTTTGAACAGGATGTCTTCCTGTCCGAGATGGAGCCGATGATCCGAAAACTTGCGGAGCACGCATGGACCGCCTCGCGCAAGGAGTCACGAATCGCGCGAACCGTCATCCTGAAACTGAAAACCAGCGAATTCAAGATTCTCACTCGCAGCTACACCCCAGGTTCTCCACCTTCTTCTTGCGAGGAACTGACGAATATCGCCCTGTCGCTGCGAGAACGCGTCGGCCTCAGGCCGCAGCAGCGGTTTCGCCTCGTCGGCGTCGGCCTAAGCAATTTTCACGACCCCGCGAATGCATCTGCGCAACCCGCTCTTTTCAGCTAGCGGTGGTGGTCAGTTTCCGGTTTGCTTCTCATCAATCGCGATCACTTGCTACAAGCCGGCTTCGCGATACTCATCATCGGAGCCATGCCTCCGAAAGGGTGGGCCAGTCCCCGGGTGGAGGCCATCCAATGCCAACAGCACCCCTGCCTTATGAAGGGCGCCCGCGTCATTTGGCGACCATGCTCTTCGCCTTGGAGTCGAGAATTTTGCAGACTCTCCGGGCGTGACCTGTCATCAGGGTTTCCTCTCCCGCTCCGATCTGAATAAATCCGGCTCCGGCATTGTGATGACGAACGAGCAAGCCACCGAAGTCTTTCCAGCCAGGATATTGCAATTGATCGTTCAGTGCACGGCGTAGAATCGTGGCCAACATATCTGCAAGCTGCAGTCCAAGCGAATCACGAGAATCTTCAAAGGTTTGCTGTTCGGTTAGAAGTAGTTTCGCATTTACACCAAGTCGCTCATCTTCCCCGAGCGTTCCTTTTCCGGAAACGGAACGGAGCCACTGGACGTGCTGCAGATCCTCCGGCTCAATAGTCGCTCGGCTGAATCCGTATCTTGCGTCGAAATATGAATAGTCCTCTTCCAGAATGCCAATAAGCGGTTCTTCCGCGAACCTCCTTTCACTTACCGGAAGAATTAACGTGCTCCACGTCTCTTCCATCTGGGTGGGGGTTCGGTCCTTTCGATCTATTCTCCACGCGATGTCGCCCAACTCTTGCGGTTGGCGCTGAACGTAGTAGACAGTTCCCTCGCGAATCGTTTCGATGATCAGCTCCCACGTAGCAAAAGCTTGAAGAAACAACTGATTCGACATCTGTCGAACCGCCTCGCCGAGCTGGTACAAGTGCGGAATCGGTCCCGGATGGTGTTCGCGGGTTATATTCGCGGTAACAGCGTCAGCTTGGCCGTTTTTAAAATTCGCGACGAGCGCGTCCGGATGCGTGTTGGCGTCCAATGCGATGAAGCGGACTAACGTGTCGTATTTCAACACCAGGGTGATGAGCTGCGATGCCTGTGATTCATCCAGACTGCTCCCTTTAACCTCGACGCTTTGGTTCGGCCAGGTATCGCGAAGGCGCAGGAATTCGTAGAAAAGTTCCGTCTCAATGGATGAGGGAATAATCAGCGAGAGGACAAGCGAAAACAGCGGGCGCGGCGGCTGCGGAGGTACAAATGGTCCGGCCTCATCGATGTAGATTCGCATACTTTATCTGCCTAATTCCCGGAGTTTTATTTCAATTCCTCGAGTCGTCTCGCGAGAAAACGGCGGTCCGGCTCCTGCGACGCGAGGGCAAGTGCCTTCTCGTATGAAGCACGCGCCTCCCGTTGCGTAAGTTCCGCGACAACTGGACCACGAGCGCAAAACGGGCTGCTTGACATTTCGCTTTTTATTCGCCTACTATGCCAACGAGGGCTGATACGGCGCTGTCATGAGTTTACCGATTGCATTCACGAAAACGGAACGGCCCGCAAGTCCGAACCCCTGGGTCTTATCCGACCGGACTTTGACCGTGTTTTATGGTTGTCCCGAAATGCCCAGGCTCTCGCATTACTTCTTGCCACGACTACTCTTCGCTAAGAAACAGATTCTTTACCTGGACGGCGCAAACCAGATTAGTCCGCTCCTTCTAGCGCGTTTCGCGAGAGAACGCGCTGTTCACCCATCAACCGTAAATAGCCTCATCCGTGTCGCGCGCGCCTTTACGTGTTTTCAACTGACCGAACTCGTCCGACGTGTGCCCAAGACTCTGCAGAGATTTTCCGCCGAGGTGCTCATCGTCACGGCGTTGCCTGACTTGTATTTCGACGAGGATGTTCGGGATAGGGAAGCGCGCGCTTCGTTTGAACACGCACTCGAAGGTCTGCGCAACGTCGCGCCGCTCTCCCTTTCCATCGCCGTCTTTTCCAACGCCACATCGTTCAAGACCAAACGGCGCGATTTCTTTCAGCGACTTCGCAACCAGGCCGAACACGTCGTAAAGGTGGAATCCACTCCCGACAACAAGCTCTCCTTTACCCGCGAGAAAGATACTCCGCTGCTTCCAGCTTGAGCGGAAAGATCGAGGTGCACTATGGGGAGAACCGTCCCTACTTTTGTCCAATTGATTCAAGAGGCCGCAGAGCACTGGAAAAAGTTCCGGCGCGCGTTGAGAAGGGAGGACCAGCCGCATTTGGATCGGCTCTTTACGCGAGTGCGCTGCTACACGCAGGCGGCCACCTATCAAGCCCACGACAATCCGATGGAAGCGATCTTGCTCTCCATCGCTCTCGACCAGGAAAAGCGTCTCGACGCCGTCGAGAAAGTTCTTCAGAACGCAGGGGTGCTTTGTGAAATCGCTTCAGGGATGGATTCTCGACCTCTACCCCAATCAAGGCGGGATGACGCTGTGGCTGATCGACCGCAACCAGTCGCACTACCGTTTGACCGATAGCTTTGCGCCGGCGTTTTATGTTTCGGGGTCGGAGGAGCGTCTCATTCAATTGCGGGACGCCGCGCAGCGGAAAACCACCGAGCTTCGGACTCGATTTACCGAGCGGACCGACCTCTGGCTGAACGCGGCCCGCCAGGTCCTCGAAGTTTCCGTTCTCCGTCCCTCCAATTTCATCGGCTGGGGACGATGGGTGCACAAGCTCGACTCGAAATTGCAGCTCTACAACAGCGACCTTATGGTGGCGTCGCTGTACTGCTGGGAGAAGCGGTTGTTTCCGCTCTCCTTTGTCGAAGTCGAAGCCGACGACGAAGGAAAAGTTCACTCCATCGCCTGCCGTGACGATGAATGGGCTCTCAACTATGAAATGCCGCCCCTCAAAATCATGCAGATTCGGTTATCCGGCCTCGCGCGGATCGATCCCACGCACGGTCGCCGGGCAGCTCTCGAAGTCGAAGTGGACGGTACTTGCTGGGAACTCGACGAAACGGGCGAGCCTCCGGCGATTCAATTTGCGGGACTGCTCAAACGCCACGACCCCGATGTGATTCTTTCCGAGTGGGGCGACTCGACTATTCTTCCGTTGCTTCGCCAGCAGGCGGAACGCCTGCGATCTTCTTTGCCGCTCAATCGTGACGAGTCCGCGGCCGTCCTGCAATCCCGCGGGCGCAGCTACACGAGTTACGGAAGGATTCTTTTCAAAGCCAGCTCCATCACGCTCTTTGGCCGCATCCACGTGGACAAGCAGAACTCGTTCATTTCGGAGAAGTGCGACTTCGCCGGCCTCTGGGAACTGGCCCGGCTCACCAAGCTTCCGATTCAATACGCGGCGCGGACCACGACCGGCACCGGCATTTCCTACATGCAGATGGAACTCGCCCATCGCGATGGTGTACTGATTCCTGAGCAGAAAGCGGAGCCCGAAGACCCTAAGCGGCCCGACGAGCTATTGGTAGCGGACCGCGGCGGCCTCGTCTTCGTTCCGAAACTTGGCTTCACACCCAATGTCGCGGAACTGGATTTCGTGAGCCAGTTCCCAAGCATCATGGCACGATTCAATATCTCACCCGAAACCGTAAATTGCCCGTGCTGCCCCGATGCTCCGCGCATTCCCGAACTCGGCTACCGCATTTGCCAGAAGCGAAGAGGGATCACGAGCCGCGTGGTTGAACGGCTTATCGCCAAGCGATGTGAACTCAAGAAGCTCTTAAAGACAACGCCGCCCGATACCGCGCTCAGGATGAAATTGCAGCGTGATTCGATGAAGTGGCTTCTTGTGTGCTGCTTCGGCTATACCGGTTACAAGAACGCACGCTTCGGAAAAATCGAAGCCCATGAAGCTATCAACGCCGTCGCGCGGGAAACGCTTCTCGTTGCGAAAGAAATTGCGGAAGCCGATGGCTTCGAACTGATTCACGCCTTAGTGGACTCTTTATATGTGTGGAAGGAGGGAGCCACACGCGAGGACTACGAGCGCCTATCCCAGGAGATCGAGACTAGGACGCGCCTTCCTCTCGCGATTGAATCCGTTTACCGCTATGTCGTTTTTCTCCCTTCCAAGCAATACGCGGACGTGCCCGTGCCGAATCGCTTTTTTGCGGTCGGGGAAGATGGCGAGTTAAAAATCCGCGGGCTTGAATGCCGACGTCACGACACACCTCCGCTACTTGCTCGAATGCAGCACGAAGTGCTCTCCATACTCGCGGAAGCACACGACTACGACTCGTACTTGGAAAAACTCAAGATCGCGCGCGGAGTGTTCGCCAATTATGAAGACCGTCTAGCGAACGGCGAAGTGGACATCAGCGAACTTGTGGTCAGCAAGCGCATCACGCGGGAGCCCCGCGACTACCAAAAAGCGGGCGTCACCGCCATAGCCGCCCAGCAACTTTTTGGAAGTGGCGTCAAATTGCGACCGGGTCAGAACATCGAGTACATCATCACCGATAGCGAATCCTCAGTGCCAAATGATCGCGTACGGGCCTTCGCCCTTTGGGAAGGGTGGTTTGGCTATGACCGAAAAAAGTATGCCGCGATGCTGCGCGAGGCCTTTCAGCCTTTCGAATTGTTCGTCGCGGAACCCGCATCACAAGTCGATTCGAGTCACAATCGGGCCGGAGAAGATTGGGCCGACACTCCACTTTTCTCTGCCCTGACTTTGCCGCATCCGCCGGTCTAACTTGTAGCCGCTTGAAGAGAAGTCTACGATCCTAAGATGGGTACTCTACCCGGTTCACCAGAAGATAGGCCGACCTTCGGCAAGCTCGTTGGGAATCTTGCGCGCGGCTTCTTCGAATTTCTAGGCCAAATTGCCTTGCATTTTGATTCATTGCCCCTCGAAGAGAAGCAGCCCATCAAAGATTTCATGACCACGCTGCTCTCAAATAGCGGCGCAGCAAAGCAGTCCGTTGAGTTTCTGGTCAAAGACGATCGAGAACTCAAGCGACTACTGTTGGACCGGGCCTGGTGGGTACTTCAGAAGGACATTACGGGAGAAATGAAGCGTGAACTGCTTCGCCTGGGTCGAGAAGGGAAGTCTGGACACATCGACGAGTATCTTTGCGCCCATTTTAGAGCCGACGAATTTGGCAAACTGCAAGCAAAGGTCAAGATCTGGCTAGACGTACCCTACCTGAATGAACGGCACCAGATTATTTCCGACTCTCTCGAAGCACACAAAGCTGGGAAATATACTCTGACGATTCCCTCATTGCTTCCTCTCCTTGATGGTTTGACGCGTCAATTTCGGAAAGCCCATGAGCGTCCTCGCCGTAATAAGAATCGCAGGGGGGTGATTCAGGTCAACCAATTTGCCGGATATTATCGCAGGAAGGAGCACAAACTCTGGGGTGCGCCGTTCGAGAAATTCGTAAACCAAATTGCTTATCTCCCATTTGAATTTGGGAAGGGGCAACCACTGAACTCATTTAATCGCCATGGGATTCTTCATGGCGAGCTGCCGGATTACGCAACGGAAACAAACTCGCTCAAGGTTATTCTGCTGTTGGACACCGCAGCCCAATTTGTGCGGGCGGTAGAAAAGCGCTCACGATCCGCGCGCCCTGCGAGTGCCTGAAACCGCGTCCGATCCGATTCCCATTCTCAAGGGGATTCGTTTAGCGCAGGGGACTTTCAGCCGAAATGGCACTCTCACCGTTGAGACCCTGCCCCATTCCGCACACAACTCCTTGACCTCACTGCACCAACTTCTCCGACCTACCTTCGGGCATTAGACTCATTCGTCCGAGAACAATCCTCCGAACTACAAACTAACTCTTGAGCTGCCCTTCCTGCTGAAAACCTGCGCCTGGACCGCCCGCTTCTTCTGTCAAGGCTCTTCACTTCGTTCCGATAAACGCGAAAAACACGCGGCCTTGACAGCGCGGACGGCCAGGCGCCTCGCCCCGCCAGGAAGGGCATTTGCTTTTAATGCACCGCTATCTGCGGTGCCTCTAAGAAGCAAAAAACGAAACCAACGAAAGGAGTTTTTCCAATGCAACAACTCAGCAAACAGCCTGCTTTCGAACTCGGCCAGATCGTCGCAACACCCGGCGCTTTGGCCGCGCTTAAGAAGGCAGGACAACAGCCGGGCGAGTTCCTCACGCGCCATGTCAACCGCGAGTGGGGCGATTTGTCCGACGAGGACCGTAAGGAAAACGAGTACAGCCTAGAGCACGGGTTCCGGCTCTTGAGCGCCTACCGCACACATGCTGGCGACAAGTTGTGGATTATCACGGAATCGGACCGTTCTGTGACCACGCTTTTGCTACCCGAAGAATATTAGGCCCAAACAAATTTCATAGAAAAAGGAGACTAGAAGAAATGAACGCAACGATGGTAGCAAGTGGAACGAAATCAGTACCCCCTATGGTTTCATCGATTCAGGACATACCGCTAGGAAAAATCCGCGAATCCAAGACCAACCCACGACGCTTCTTTGATGAAGCGAAGCTGGCCGAACTCGCGGACAACATCAGACAACACGGCGTCCTCCAACCGATTCTCTTGCGTCCGCTTCCCGAAGGGGAAGCGGGCACGTTTGAGCTTGTCGCCGGAACGCGCCGTTATCGTGCCTCTAAGCTCGCAAAGCGTGAAAGCATCCCCGCGACGGTACGCGACCTGACCGACGGGCAAGCATTGGAATTACAGGTCATTGAGAACGTTCAGCGCGTGGACGTGCATCCGCTCGACGAGGCGCAGGGATACGCCGCCCTCATTGACCTTCAACCTGACACGTACACCGTCGAAACCATCGCTTCGCGAGTTGGCAGATCACCCGCGTACGTCAGCGGACGATTGCGCTTGGTTCAACTCATTCCCGAAGCGAAGCAAGCGTTCTATGAGGACAAGCTCACGGTTGCTCATGCATTTGAAATCGCACGGCTGCAACCGAATGACCAGCGCCGCGCTCTACAAGAATGCTTTCCGCAATACCGGAATGCCGCCGCCATCCTGAAAGACAAGAAGGCCGAGGCGACCACTGTGCGGGAGCTTCGCGCATGGATTGAGCGAGAAATCCATCTTGACCTCACTAACGCGCCGTTTGACCCGCAGGACGAAACGCTTATGCCAAAGGCGGGAGCGTGCGCTCGTTGTCCAAAACGAACCGGCAGCAACCCACTTCTCTTTCCCGAAGTCCGGCAGAAGTCCATTTGCACGGACCGCGAGTGCTACCGAGCGAAAGTCGAAGCACTCGTGCAAATTCAGGTGAAGCCGCTTGAGGAAAAAGGCGAGAAGCCTTTGCGCGTTTCGCAGGCTCCCGCATGGCAGTCAAACGGCCATGCCAAAGACGTGCTCTTTGAAGGGCAGTACCGGAAGGCCAAAGCAAAAGGGGAGTGCCCCAACACGAAAGCCGCTGTTCTCATTGATGGCAAGGGTGCTGGCAGCATCTTCTATCTCTGCCACACTGAGAAATGCGACGTTCACAATCGCGTGACCCGCTACCAGCCGACGCCGCAGGAGCAAGCCCAACGCAAAAAAGAAGCGCTTGCCGAGCGCGTCGAGAAGCAGTCGCGGGTGCGCATCCTCGACGCCATCCGTAAGAAACTGCCGGACGTTCTGTCACGGCCCGACTTGGAGATGGTAGCCCTCGACTACTTCCGACGTTTGGGGCACGACAACCACCGTCGTCTCTGCAAGGTGTACGGTTGGGACGAGAAGAAGAGCAAAGCATCTTGGGGTGCGCAGATCGTGGACTACGAGAAGATCTCGGCGACAGCAGTGGAGGCCATGACCGCCGCCGACTTGCATCGTTTTCTCGTCGTCTGCGCACTCGCGTCCGATCTCTATTGCCCCGGTTACAACCCGAAGCAATCGCTTGCGAAGGACTCGAACCTCGCACGTACGGCAGCCCGGTACAAGGTCGATACGGCAAAGATGGTCGCAGCCGTCCGAGTCGAATTGTCGAAAACGAAAAACAAACCGAAAGACCCAACAAAAGTCGCTAAGAAGCTACCGAGGACTGTCCAACAGTCTAAAGCGTCAAGCAACAATCGGTCGAAGTAAGACTACAGCATCACAAAGCACTGGAGGCCGCGTTTTCAGCGCGGCCTCTAGTGTTTCACGACGAGTGCCGAATCGGTGCAATATATCGCGCGCCGGCATCAATTGATTCTAAAGAGGCGACAAGTGCCCGATTTTGGCTGCAACGACGCCATCAACCGACGATTTCTTCAAGAGATACATCGCCTCATCTATGGCGTGAAGCAAATCGGCTTTTGTTTTCCCATCTTCTGGAAATGCAGCAACACCTACTCTTGGAGGAAGCCGTACATTCTGGCCCTCACCTCGGAGCCATGAAGTCTCTCTGAAGAATTTGTGAAGGCGCCTTGCTATGAGGCGTCCGCCTTCTTTGGATGTTTGCGGGAGGATCACCATAAATTCTCCATCCCCATAGTAAAAGGCAAAGTCAATCAATCTTAATTCGTGTTTGAACGCCTGGCCTAATTCAAGCAACAAATGACTGAAATGGTCGTAGCTCAAAGATTTCGTCAAATCCTTCAAGCTAGCGAGGTCTATGCATAGAAGCGAGAACTCATAGCTGTATCGTTCCGAACGGTGTATTTCCGTATCAAGAATAAAGGCCAGATGCCGGGTGTTGTAGAGTCCCGTGTGCTCATCGGTGATGGTCAGCCCATGTATGACTTTCACGTGCCGCGCGTTTTCGAGAGCTATAGCGGAGAAATCGGCAAGCGCGTGAAGCAATGATAAGTCTGTTTGCGAAAATCCTTCAGGGCCGAAACAGTTAACTAACCCAATCACGCCCAGACACAGCTCTCGAAATCGAATCGGGACAGCAACGATGGAGTGCGTTTCTGTTTCGGGCCAGCCGTCCACCTCTGGAAGAAACCGCGAATCCTTTCCCACCTCCGAAACGATTACAGCCTCGCCTTTCTCTGCAACCCAGCCCGCAATCCCCTGCCCAAGCTTAACGCGTACATCCTTCAGCGCCTGCGACTCTTTGCCAATCGCCAACTCGAAGTAAAGCTCCTGCTTAGATTCGTCGAGAAGCAACAGATACCAAGTGTCCGGACGCAACAATTCGTCCATTTTTTCCATGATGACTCTCAAGGCTTGGTCAAGCTGTAGCGAGGAGGTTAACGCCTTACCCAGTTCCACGAAGCTTTCTACATTCGAGCTAGATAGATCGCGCAGGCCACGCCTGACAAGCGCGGCCGACCTCTGAGCCAGGGCCTGGCTGCTACCAGCGACGATTTCGTCCGAGTCGCTTCTCTTGTGGTCCTTGTCCATAGGCCAGATAGAAATCTCCCGCCCGATTCATTTTCTTCCCGATTTCAAGTCTTGCAACCGTTCTTCAGCGCGCTTAACTTGTGGAACTACACCTGGAGATACAAGAGCAAGATATTTCTCGTAGGAATATATGGCGTCCTGGATTCGGCCGAGGTCCTCTTGGACGAGGGCCTTGTTATACCAACCAGTGTGGGACTCTGGATCAAAGGTAAGAGCCTTCTCGTAGCATTCAAGCGCTTCCTCAAATCTGCCTCTTCTTGCAAGGCAGATACCCTTGTTGTTCAAACTTCTGGGGTAATAGGGAAAACTCTTAAGGCCCATGTCATAGCAAACAATCGCCTCCTCAAACTTGCGCAACTCCATCAGAGCATCGCCCTTGTTATGCCAAGCCATTCCCGAATATCTTGGAGATACTTCAATTGCCTTATCGCAGCATTCAATGGACTCAGAGTAGCGACCCATAAGATAAAGGGTTTCAGCTTTCCGGTTCCACGCATCAACATGAACCCACGTCCGCTGAGGTTCTAGATCTAAAACTTTGTCGTAGCACCGAAGGGCATCGTCATAGCGATCAAGCCATTGAAAGGCTTCGCCCTTCCCCATCCAGGCATGCACAGTATCCGAAGAAATCTGGAGCGCAGAGTCGAAGGAGAGTATCGCTTCTTCAAATCGTCCGAGACTCTGAAGGAGACAGCCTTTTTCTATCCAGGGCCTTGTGTTAGATGAATCTATTTCGAGGGCTTTATCATATGAGTCAATCGCCTCTGCCGATCGTCCAAGGCTTTCGAGGCTATCACCTCTCAGGCACCATGCATCAGCGCAGAGTGGGTCAATTTCTATCGCCCTATCAAAACACGAAACAGCCTCAGCGTAGCGCCCGTCAGAGTAGAACTCATCTCCTCTTTGTATCCAGGCATCTGTTTCGTTCCCGTTCAGATAATCTTTTTTTTCAAGCCTTTGTAAATCATCCAGCCCTCGACGAACGAGCCCGTAATTGCCCTCAAGCAGACGCCATTCCGCACGTCGCACGAGTGCCGAGAGCTTCTTGTTTTTGGTTTCCTCAGTCACTTGCGATATGCCTTCGAATTCCGCCCTCGCAACGACTCTGCGTCAACTAGAAGCTAACGCGCAAACCATGCTCTTCCTTAATTCCGGGATAGGCTATTAAGCCGGTCTCGTGAAGCCGCAATTCGTGAATCCAACTCTAGTGCCATCTCCTGCAACAAGTCTCTACCTTCTGTGGCGGCCTGTTCCACTTTCTCTTTTAATTCGAACAATTCTGACTCTTGCAGTTGGCCGACTTCCTTCGCAATCTCAGACAGCCGCCTGTTTGCCTGGGCAATCTTTCGAATCACGCGAACTAGGTCCGCCGCCGCGCCTTCACCCTTGACCGCCTCGGGGCTCGATTCGTACTCCTCGAGAATTTTCCTGAGTCGCGCTTCGTCACCCTCTTCGAAGGCCCGGTTCGCTTCTGCCATCAAATGTTGTCGTCTTAGGCGATCTTCTCTATCAGTAGCCAAATCCGGGTGTATTCGCTTAGCCACTTCGCGATAGAGGTTTTTTAGTGTCTGTGACCGTGGCGGGACTGAATCTGAGGACTTGAGCGCAAGACTATCTTCTACATTAGATTTCGAAGCCTCGGCTTGCGACCGCGCTTCTGTCGCGAAATCATGAGCGCGCCGGTCCTGTGGGTGAGTGCGCGCAAAATGCTCCGCGATTCTGGCTTCGATATCATCCAGCTCTGCATAGCGCTGACCGACAATCCTTACATACTTTCTCTCGAAGGCCGAGAGTTCAGAACGTAAATTGGTAAGAAACAATTCTCGGTCAGCCAGCTTCGATTCGAGTTCGCACAACTCGGCCTGCTTTTTCTTTAGCTCTTCTTCCTCGGGCTTAACTGTCCGGACGGGTTCGTTGGTCATGTACGTTGTGAAACTTAGCGATATTGTACCTCTCAACGTCGCTCAGTCAATTTTCTCTGTCCGTAGGTCTCGACTTCGCTTGCTCTCCTGTTTTTGCCGCTTCGAAATTGCCGCATCCGGGCGTGAAATCGGTCACGCCTCCGGTCTCCACTAGCAACTTTCGCGCCACGAAAGGCTGTGGCACTCAAGCGTGCGACCCGTTCCGACCTGGACGCCCCAATCTCTTCGCTCCCGTCCCTGTTTCGCGTCCTTGCTCCCTAGCTGTGGGGTGAAGGGAGCAAGAACTCCCCGAAACAGGAGGACAACCATGAAAGTCGAGCAAGCAAAACAAATCGCTAGCAAAGCCATCGAACAGCTCAGCGAGGCGCTGGAAAGGGGCCACAGTGAGACTTTGAGAAATTATCTTGCAGCGATGGCGAGGTTCCATCGCTATTCGTTGCATAATCTGATTCTCATCGTATCGCAGAGACCGGACGCGACCCGTGTAGCTGGCTTCCATACTTGGAAGCAGCTTGGCAGAAACGTCAAGAAGGGCGCGAAAGGAATTATGATCCTTGCGCCAATTGTGCTTCGCAAAAACAATGAAGAAGCGACTTCCGAAGAAGATCCGAGCAAGGCCGCTGTGCACTTTCGTGCGGTTTATGTCTTCGATCAGATGGACACTGAAGGGAAACCGCTTTCTGAGCTTGGCTCTGCGCAAGGTGACCCGGCTGGATACACGGAAAGGCTGAAGGAGTTCGTCGCCGAGCGGGGCATCGCTCTCGAATACTCCGACGACATCGCGCCGGCCCGTGGCACGTCCGAAGGTGGCAAGATCAAGTTGCTGCCCGGCCAGTCTGCGGCTGAGGAGTTTGCGACTCTGGCGCATGAAATCGCGCATGAAATGATGCACCGCGACGAGCGCCGGAGCACCACGACGAAGCGTGTCCGCGAGACTGAGGCTGAGGCCGTTGCATTTGTCGTTTGCAGCGCAGTCGGTCTCGAAACGGGATCAGCCGCGCAGGACTACATCGGTCTGTACGGCGGCGACGCGAAGCTCCTCAACGAGAGCCTTGAATACATCCAGCGGACTGCAACCCAAATTCTCAACTCCATCGGCGCGGATGACTCATCCGCGCCGCCCGCCTAAAGGCGCGCCCATCTATTAAATCAATTCAACGCTTCGATGATCGTGCGGCAGGATTGAATGATCTGCTTAGGATTTACTTCGATTCGGTTTTCATGAACAGCCGGATTGCGAAATGCGACCAGAGCCTGAAGGTTGTCTAGATTTTTCATTACGCGAGACTGTGTCCTGGATATCCAATTCCGCAAATCGCGTAACACGGGTTCGTCGTCCCTGCCACAGACCTTAAGAATGACCGCCATTTCGCCCAGGGTTAGACTTCCATCGTGCACCAAGAATTGGCACAATTTGCTGGAGCGGGGGTTCCTCAGTCCACTCTCTGCTGTCGTTTTCAGCGAACCGTGCCCAAGAACATGCTCCCTGTATTTGCTGAACACTCGATCTCTGAATTCGATTTCAACCGCCCCGATGCAGGCCACTGCCGCCTCGTTCAAACGCATCCGTTCGGGTAGGCCAGACGAACTTGCCAGCACCATCCCGAATGTCCACTTCTCTCGTCCCTTTTCGCCAAGCTTTGAAAACGGCGCCCAGTATTCGCTGAGCATCGAACAAACTGGGTTCCAAAGATCGGAATTCTCCTTCAGCTCGTTCTTTATCGCTTCTGAGGTATCTTGCGTGGCACCGAGCGCCAGCAACGCTGAAAGCTTCCAGTCCGTGTCCACGGCAGGGTTCCGCTCCATTTCCTTGCGGAGATATTCGCCAACCCCGTGATAATCACCACTTTGCGCTTCGAGTTCGGCTAATTGCAGGTAGACGCCCTTTTCGCCCGGGAATTCACGAGCCCATCGCTCAAGAATTTCTTTTGCGCAAGCGGATTCCCCGCCTTGGCGGTAACTGAGATTCAGGCTGGCAAACAGCCTTGCGCTAGGCTTCGGCAACCCTGTTTCGCTTTGAAGGAGGGCACAGTACTGTTCGGCTGCGTCGTGAAAACGACCAACACAGTAGAAGCATCGGCCAAGCACACCACGATAAAAATATGGTAGGTTCGGGATTAACTGAAATCCTTTTTCCAGATCGTGGGCGGCATCGAGCAAGAGCGCCTTGTCAGAATCCCTCAGGATCAGCTGGCGATCTCCGTCACACATTCCGTTTGTGTACAGAATCTGTCCCAGAAGCTCGTTGAGGTCTTCCCCGGCAACATTGGGACCGTAGATTCGCGGTTCCCAGCTGAGTGTATCTAGGCCAAGACGCAACCTGTCGTCTTTGAGGGTGCGGCGGGCATTCTCTTGAATGCGATCATCGAATACGCATAGGAATCTGAACTGCCCCCGAACGACTGCAATCTCACCGGCGGGCTTGAGCCGCAGGTCCTCCGCCCGGTTATACAGATGCGCCGCTCGGTCCCAGTCGTGGGCGAGATACGAGTTTAGAATTTCCCACCGGAAATCACGCCACGTGCGTGCACACTCTTCAACCGGCAGAAAGCGCACGAGGAAACCAATCGCTTGACGAGCACGCGTGCATCCGTCCTCGATCCCGCTGCGAATGAATGCCTCGTCTCCGGAATCTGACCAGTCCAAAAGCTCTGACTCCAACACTGCCAGCTTCCACCATGCGCAGCACAACACAGCGGCCCTGACGGCGAGGTCGGCAGGCGTTTGGGTAAGCTCGTCGCCCCAACAACTCTCCAACTTCTCTCTCGAAGTTCCGCCAGGCACAGCGGCGAACAGCAGTTCCTTCCCGCTCGAATCATCAATCGCCGCCCTGAATATATCGAGGACGCTAGGAATATCATCGGCACTGCCTATGCGCTCTCTGACCCAGAGAATCCATTCGTGTAATTTCGCACGCAGTTCTTCCTGCTCTGGCCTGACCACTTTTGCAGCGTCGGCGGAAGAGTGAGCGCTGTCTGGTGATCCGTTCATGGAGAAATACGTGCTCTTTTCCGGCTAACAGGTTCCAGCAGAGGCTTTGAGTAGTGTACACTCAGGCGGCCATTTTTCCCCTTTCTGCCGCACCGTTTCTTGGGCACTCTCCGGGCAGTTTCCGCACCCAACAGCTTCGCCGAGTCTGCTTTCCTCGGCTTTTCCCAAAGAATCTTTCGCGCTTGCTTTGGTAGTGACGTTGAGGTACTTAGAAGAGGCTCCGCCTGAGGTGAATAATGCAAACACAGGCGCCGAAGGGTCAGTACCGCGTCATAGGACTGGATCCAGTCGACACTCTCGCATGGCCAAGCGGACCGCTCTGGAAAGACTGCGAAACGCTTGATGAAGCACTAGATTTGGCCGACCACAATCGAGCTTTGTATCTCTGGCTCTACGTATACGATGACGCTGGCGTGCTTTTGTACGAGACGGGCTACCACCCGGAGCAGCTTGAAAGAATTCGAGAACTGAATCAAGAACCTCGCGAGGGGCCTAAAACGAAACCCTAGGAAGCCTCGCTTCACCACCCGCTCCCACAACCATCTTTTATTGCTTAGCCTTGCACGAGTACTCGCGCAGACGAGATTTGACCGGGCCTTCGCATCGTTCGCGCTGCCCGTTTTGTGCGAGTGTGCTCTTCCTCGCGATTCTCCCTGATTTCGGCAAGATATCCTTTTTCTGCCGCACATTTTCTTGGGCACTGCTTCGGGCCAATTCCTGCGCCCTGCAGCTTCGCGGCTTCTGCTTTCCCGGTTCCTCCCGAACTCCACAGGTCCCTCCCATAAAGCACCCGCTCGCCTTGGGAGCAGCGGCCTCTCGCTTCTAGGTGCCCCAGGAAACTAGGGCAAGAAAAAGGAGAAAAATTCATGTCTTACCTCAACTCAGTGACAATCATCGGCTTCGTCGGCGCAGACCCGGAGCAGCGTCAAGCGCGGAACAACAACGGTTCGAAGTTCACCGTTCTTTCCGTCGCGACGCAGCGGTCGTGGAAGAACACCGACGACGAGTGGGCGTCGAAGACCGAGTGGCATCGCGTCTGTGTGTTCCGCCCGCGGCTCGCCGAATACGTCGCGACGACAATCAAGAAGGGTTCGCACGTGCTCGTCGAGGGCAGCCTCGTTAGCACCACGTACGAACGTGGAAACGGCAAAGGCAAGAAAGCCAAGACCAACAAGCAGACGTTCTGGTGCATTCGCGCCGATGTCGTCCGCAAGCTCGACCGCGGCGAACCCGAACCGGAAACCGTTGCTTCTGGTTCCACCGCTTCGAGTGAAGCGCTCGACGCATCCGATCCGGCTCCGTTCTAACGGTTGCCTTTTCAGAGGGCCTCGGTTCACGAGGCCCTCTTCTTATTTTGCCCGGTGGATGCAAATGCAGTACTTAGACATCGTCGGCGGTGCGATATAAGCTTACGCTACAGAGGCGTCGTCCTCAGGTTCTGCGATCAATGCACAGACGAGATCAAGGCGGACCATCATCTCTCCACAAGCCAAAGGTGGAGCAAGATATAACCCCCGACAGCATTCACAAGTTAATTGGAGCCGGTGAAAGCTTGTCCTTGGAATTCAAGGCCATTTTTCCCAAGAACGCCACGGAGATCGCCCAGGATATCGCAGCATTCTCCAACACGCATGGCGGGACGATTTTGATTGGTGTGACGGATGAGGGCGACGTGGTTGGCGTTACTAAGACTGACGAAACTATGCAGCGCATCGTCGGAGCGGCAAATTCTATCTGCAAGCCTTCGATACGGCCGGCTATGGGAAAGACAACTCTTGAGAACGGTAAGCAGGTCGTATGGGTGAGAGTCGCCAAGAATTGCGAGGCCCTCACGATGGTCTACGGGAAATGCTATGTCCGGAATGGTCCAGTTGCCGTTCCAGTGGAGGATAGCAACGAGCTGAAAAGACTACTTCCGAAGCAAAAGCAGTCAAAATCCCGGCTCGCAATCGGAATAATCTCTGTCCTATCAGTCGTATTTCTCTCCTTTGCTCTCGTTAACCGTCCTTTCTCCAAGAGAAGACTGGAACAGAATTCAGTCACTAGGAGCACCGACGCTAAGCGTTCATTCGAACTGGCAGTTAGCTATGAAACTCGGGGCGATGACGAGCAAGCAATATCCGCATTAGAAGATGCTATCCGAACTGACCCTAGTTTCGGCGAGGCGTACCTGCGGGCCGCCTATCTTTGTCAACAGGATGATCGCTTTGACGACGCTGTTAATTTCTTGAAGCGAGCCGACCAATCTCCGGAGGCTCAGGACCCTAGATTTGCTAGGCGCGTCAAGGCTATGCACTTGTATCTTGATGGAGACGATGACAAAGCCCTTCAGGAATATAAGCTCCTCACAGACGCTGCACCGCAAGATTCATATTCCCTCTACTACTACGCTGACCTCGCGTGGGAAATGGGCAGATTCGAAGAAGCAAAAACAGCTCTAGACAGATGTCTGCAGAATTCTGCCTTTGACCCGCTTTGCAATTTTGACGAAATGATGCTGCAGGTCTCGAACAACAACTTTGACGATGTTCTCGAAAGTTCTAAGCGTCTCGCGCATTTAGGGGTCGATTATCCCTGGTTTGACCTGCCCGTAGGATTGGCCCTCGTAGGGAGAGACGAGATCCAGGCCGCGGACGAGAAATTCTCCCATTTCGGGGACTTAAGCAAGAATTTTCACGGTTCATTGCATTTTGTAACCGCGCAAGAATACAAGCTCGACTTGCTCACGTACCAGGGAAAAATTGCCGACGCGAGATCCCTGGTGTACAAGGTTGCAGCACTAGAAACCCAAGAGGAGCGCGCTGGACCCTTACTGGACATGGCTATGGCCGATGCAGTGCTAGGAAACAAACAAGAAGCAATTGCAGAAGTTAACGAGGCGCACAGAATATCCGCAGGAGATTACTCGCGGAGCAGAACTGAAAAGGTATTGGCCATTGTGGGCGCCGGGAAAAACCCCGAGCAAAATGTAGGTAAAACCGCCAAAGGCGAAAGTGCAGTTCGCATAGGCCCACTCGATTCTGATTTCATCATCGCCATGCGCGCTTTGCGAGAAGGGCGCGCAAATGTGGCAGTGCGGTATTTGGAATTTGCCAGGCAAAAGGACGACGATTCCCTTTATGGTTTCTTCTTAGGCCAAGCTTACATGCAGGCCCGCGATTGGGGTAAAGCGGCAGACGAGATGAGGAAGGTTCAGGAAGCAAAGGGCCGGATTCTGTCTCTGGGGGAACTTCCTGTTGTCGCTTGGCCGCTGACGTTCTATTACGCCGGTAGATGCAATGAGGAGCTTCGCCGCCAAAGTCAGGCCGAATCATCCTACCGAAGATTCCTTCAATTGTGGCACGACGCCGACTCGAATTTAAGGCAGATAGGCGACGCTCGTCTCCGCCTAAACCGCCTCTCAGCAAAGAAATTCTGATTCCCTTAGTACGCCTGCTTGCCGCTGGAGAAGACCGGCTTCCCCTAAAGAGTGCAAAATGCCGAAACCGGTCAGCTAGCTCAGCCTAGAAACTTACCCCTAGTACTGGGGTACTATAGGATGACGTAGCCCGCGATAAAACCCCTCGTTCTCTCGCCGCATCAATTCTGATGACAGGCGTGTGAACTCGAAGGAAGAGGGTGTAGCCAGGCGAGCCAAAGTTTTTCATTGCCTTCGATTGACGTTTTCCGAAAATCGGTACTCTGAGTAAGTAGGGGCAAGCTTGCCTCGAATACCGAGCGGCATCGCAGGCTTCTTAGAGTAGCCAAATATGTAGTAGTACGAACCGGAGTTTGGTCGGCCCGGCTAGTGCGCGCCCCACCCGCACATTCTGGGCTCAGGATGGCCCGATATGGACGGAGGCGCACGGCCGCCTAATCGTGGTTTCTCCGTTAGCCCGGTGGATCGTCTCGGGCGGAGGATAAGCCCTGTCGTCCTTGATGCCGCTGAGGAAATCCGGCGCCGTGCGATAGAGCATGCTGAGAAATTGCAGATTGATCCTGCAGTCGCAGCGGGTCTATTGGAGGAAGCTGCGGCCACAGTTTCGCGGGCAATAGCCTCGAAGAGACATTGCACGCAGAGCAGCGTTCGAGACCTCCCCTCGTATCTCTTCCGCGCTTTCATCCGACGCGTAGACAAAATTAAGAAGCGACAGTTACCTCAAGTCGAACCTGCTCGCGTGCCTACGTTGGGTTCGGTCAGTTCAACTGACCAACAGGCGGAACTTGAGATGAAGATTCTCGTGGATGAGCTTCTGACTAGGTGCGATGCCGTGACCCGAGAGATGTTCTACCGGCGCATCCAAGGCTTTTCCTGGAAAGAAATTGGGCAGTCCTACGGGATATCGGAAGAAGCGGCGAAGTCCCGATTCAGCCAGTCGCTACGCAGGATTGGCGAGAAGCTTGGGCTGAAAAGTGACTCGTGAGTCGAGAGAGCCTTATGAGCGGTTGCGAGCGATGAGAATGAAATTCAAGGACCGCAGGGCCTTTGAGAGAAGGGGCAAAGTCTTGCTCGACTTTGCGCGCACTTATCTCTCCGAGGCTTTTCCTAACCCAGACCGGCAGGGATGCCCCCCTGACACTGCTCTCCGGTCTCTCGCCTTTAACCCGACCGAAGGCGAGCCGGCAGTTACAGAACACCTAGCCGCTTGCTCTCCGTGCTTCAGGCGTTACGGCGAATTGCTTGATGAATTCAAGAGCCAGGCAGCGAAGGAGAATACATTCACTTGGGCCAGGATATCTGTCTGGACTAAGGCTCATCCGATTTTGGCCGGGACAGCGGCTCTTTGTTTGTTGCTCATCGGAATCGGCGTTGGTTTCTTCCTAAACGGCATTAGAAAACCGAATACGCCTCCAATTGATGCTCACCGAAAGCCAAATCCAACGGAGCCGCATAATCCCACTGTGGCCTATTCGCCCTTTAGTTTGGACCTGAGCGCCCTTTCCCCGATACGCGGCTCGGAGCCACCTACTGGAACCCAACGGCGCGTTCTTGTCCCCAATTCACGTTTGAATCTGACCCTTACCTTGCCTCTTGCCAGCCCTGAGGGTCGTTACGATTTGAAGCTCGCGGCCGAAGGCCAGACATTTTGGTCGAAGGCGGCGCAAGCGCATCTGCACAAAGGCAAAACACTACTTGAGGTTGAGGCGGACTTCACGCAAATCCAAACCCGCAACTACAGCCTGGAAGTTCGATCTTCAACCGGCATTCGTTTTATTCAGCTTGTTTCAATTCAACCTGTACCACCCGGGACCGCGGAGCAAAAGCCATGAGCATCAGACGAATGGCAATCTGCACGTTTTTGAGCGCGTTGGCTTTGACGTTTTCGCAGGCACAGACAACTATTGACGATCCCGATGTTTCGTTCAAGAAAGCCCTACGCCTAGGTGATTTGTACAACTGGGCCGACGCTGCCCCGTTGTTTACTGAAGCCCAGCAACTGTACACAGCGCGCGGCGATAGCCGTAATGCGCTCTACGCGCACTTAGGCCTAATACGCTCAACTATGGAGCAACTTTCGCTTCCAGAGGTATCAGAGGAACTCGGAGCAGAGCTAGATAAGAATCCGCTCCTTCAGTCTGACAAGGAACTCAGGCTGTTTTGTCTTATGGTTCTCGGTGACATCGATGGAGAGCTTGACGCTGCGCCGATGCGCCGCGATTGGGAAGCTGCGTTAAAGCTCGCTCAGGCTCTTGGCGACAAGAAGTTGGAAAACCGCGCCTCGGGCGAACTCGGATTCGCCTTGTTCCTCGAAGGAGACATGACGTCAGCCCGCCAGAAAGTCGCTGGTGCCCTTATGGGGGCGATGATGTTTGGTGATATCGGAGCGCAAATTCGTTACCTCGCTGCGGTTGGACACGCTTACGTGCAATTGGGCTCCTACGATGACGCGCTCGGATATTTCGACAAGGCGCTGAAAATCGCAGCCGCCAACCCTGACGCCGGATACCAGTTCGTTGTCAACGAAGGCAGACTCCAGGCATTCCGTGGAATGGGTAAGCTCGACGCAGCCGAACAGCTTGCTAACGAGATCATCGCCCAAGCCCAAGCTAGGCAGAAACACGTCAAGGAAACACAAGCCCTCATCACAGCAGGAACTGTAGAAACTGCAAAGGGTGATGATGCGAAGGCGATGCAGAACTTCGAGAGGGCGATTGAGCTAGCTCAAAAAGGCCACTTCACACGCTTACTGGCAGACGCTCAATTCTATCTGGAAGACATTTATCGCAAGAAGGGCGACCTACCGAAAGCGGAATCTTTGGCCGCAGCCGCAGCCGATTCCACGCAGAATAGTGGCGATCTTTATTTGCTCCCATTGCGTCTGCAAGCACTCGCCCAGTTGCAAGCGAGCCAGGGAAAGTATGCAGACGCCACCCAAACGTATGACCGAGCGTCCGATGTCCTGGACACTATGATCGGCAACGTCAGGTCCGCAGCCGGCAAAATCGGCCTGATCAACGCGATGAGCTCCGTTTACGCAGAGCACTTTGCTTTGGTCGCCGACCACTTGAACGACACTGCGAAAGCCTTCTCCGTTCTTGAGCACGCCCGCGGTCGCGTGACAACAGAACTCTTAATGAGCGGGAAACCACCTGAATCCCCGGAGGAGTTGGAAATCGAGAAGCAGATTAGCCACCTGAATCTGGAACTGGCGAAAGCAAAGTCGGCTGACCAGGTGCACCAAATTCGAGACAAGATTTTTCTCGCGGAAGAAGCACGATGGGTTACCCCTACATCGGGCACCTGGAAATCCCAACCATGGCAAACCATTCCGCTGGAACGCATACGTGAAGGTCTCACCACAAACGACCTTGTGCTTGAGTACGTCATGGCGCAACCGCATTCCTATTGTTTGGCGATTAGTCGAGACTCTGCTCGCATCGTGCCGCTTGCTGATCGGGAGAGCATCGAAAGCGCGGTCATCGCCTATTTGAAAACATTAAAAACAAAAGGGGTATCGAAGGCACAAGGAGGCGACCTCTATGGCACTCTCCTGAGGGAGATCCCGGAGATATCAAAGAAAGAGCGACTCGTAATTGTGCCGGACGGTCGGTTGCATCTCCTGCCGTTCGATGCGCTGGTTGACGGCTCGGGGCGCTACTTGGTTTCTTCCCACACCATAACATATGCCCCTTCCGCGACTTCTCTATACTTGACTAATTCGGCCCCGCAGAAACCCGCGCTCCACCCTCTTCTCGGCATTGGCGGAATCCCCTACGAGCAGAATGCGGAGCTCACCAAACTGGCGACGATGCGGGGATACATCAGCACTCCCCTGGTCAACTTGCCAGCTTCCAAGGAAGAGGTTCTTGCGGCCCAAGCCGCCTTCCCCAGTGACAGCGACACCGTCCTGCTTGGCCCGAGCGCCACCAAATCTGCGTTTGAGCACTCGGGCTTAGATCAGCACTCAATCATTCATTTGGCTGTGCACGGCGTAGCTAACGAGAAACACCCTGAACGAGCGGCCCTCATACTTCTAAGTGATTCATCGTCGGGCGATGACGGCATTTTGGAAGCAAGCGACATCGTTCATTTGCATACGAATGCCGATCTCGTTGTCTTGTCAGCTTGCGACACCGCAGTCGGTCGTCTACAAGGTGAGGAAGGCATCGCAAATCTTTCTCTGGCATTTCAGTTGGCAGGCGCGAAGACCGTCATCTCCACCCTTTGGACCATCGAGGACACGACGGCGCTCTATCTAATGAAGCGTTTTTACGCTCATTTGGCAGAGAAGAATACTGTTGCTCATGCCTTGACTGCGGCCAAAAGGGACATGCTTAAGACTTATGGTGCGCAGGCCGTTCCGTACTATTGGGCTAGCTTCAAATTGGAAGGTTCGGGCGATCATGCCATCAGCCTCACCTCTAAGAAATTCAGTGCGATGAATTGAGGAGAAACGATCAATGTCCGCGGCACCACACGCATCACGCCAAGTCCCCGCGCCTAAGGATCGCGCCAAAATCATTAGCGCAATCAAGAAGCTCGTTCTCGAACGACACATCAACGTTAGCAACCCGAATCGGGACTATCGCCCGTGGATTGCGCTCGTTGACGAACGCATGCCGCGTCTCATTGATCTGGATGACGCACAAGCGTTCGAAACTGGCGTGGGTGAACTCCTCAGAGCACTAGGCAGCAGCCATACGGCTTTTTTTCATCAGCGCCGCGACAGCGTCCCGGCACCGTATTCGATCAACGCGACGCTGCGCGCGGTCGACACTCCACAAGGCAAGCGATGGATGTTTGTGGATGTGATTGAAGATGGGCCGACATTCCAAGCGGGCATTCACCCGGGCGAACTCCTTCTCTCGATAGACTCCGAACCGGTAATACCGCCAAGGTCTGCAAATTTCCGCATCGGTGGCAGCCATCAACTTGAGATTGGAACTTTCGGCGGCGAAAGGCGCCAGGTTGCCATCGAAGTGCCAAACCGAGCAGCAAAGGACCGGCCACCGATGATTGAGCCCCGCAGTCTATCCTACCGGATGCTCGCCCCCGACACGGGCCTTGTCAGAGTAGCGACCTTTCCGGGCGCAGTTGGCCAGAGTTTCGCTAGGGGTCTGGATGCTGCTGTTCGCGATCTGAAAGACCATGGTGTTCAACGGCTGATCGTGGACATTCGAGGCAATATCGGGGGCGGGTTAGGGTCTCTGCGCCTCCTGAGCTATCTATGTCCGGGAAAGATGGAAATAGGCTATAGCGTTACGCGAGCGCGGCTGCGGAAAGGCTACCGGAAAGAGAGACTAACTCGCATCGGCAGGATTCCTGCTACAAGAGCAGAGCTTCTCATGATGGCCGTGCGTTTCAAAATCTTTCAGAGGGACCGCTCCATGGTCCTTGTAACGGAGGGCCTCGGCCCCCAGCCATTCCATGGCCGCACCGTCGTCCTAATCAACGAGCATTCTCACAGTGCGGCGGAGATGGTCGCCAGTTTCGCAAAGGAGAATCATCTCGCCACGCTAGTTGGCACAAGAACAGCAGGTGAGGTACTCGGTGGTGCGAATTTCAAGCTGCCCGGTGGATATGTGCTCCGCATGCCCGTCGCGGGATGGTACACCTGGCAGGAAGAATGTATCGAAGGCAAGGGCGTCGAACCGGATTTCGTGGTCGAAAACTCTCCAGAATCGCTTGGGGCTGGAGCCGACACCCAGTTGGACAGGGCACTGGAAGTCGTCAAGTCCCTTTGATCCCTACCATATTTTTTGTTGACGTTTTTCTTTTCTAGGGCCTCTGTATATATGAGGGAAGTTCTCGCCGAATTTTCCCCTGGGAGCTTGGCGGACCCGATTCAGCCGGGTGACCCGCCAGGCGTCGTGGACGGCCGAGGGACGACGCGCCGGACGCGAAGGTAGAAACCCACTGCATGGAGCTAATGCTCCACGTGTGCCTTGGCACTGGCCAAGCTGGTTAAAGCAGGAACTCGGTTCTGCCTGTTGCGTCGAAGTGTCTCTTGGCGGGAACAATTCCGGCGAGAACTCCCCGAGAGAGATCGATCTGCGAAGCAACTCACAAAGGAGATACCAAAAATGAAACGACTTTGGAGCAAGGCTCTGCGATTCAGAAAAGCATTCCGACAATTGACCGTCGCCGCTATCGGCTTGTTGTTGGCGGCACCTGCCTTCGCGCAGGGTGCCTCCCCTTGGGAGAACGCGGTCGGCGTCCTTCAGCAGGCGTTCACCAGCACTATCGCGCGTGGACTCTCTTTGGTCGCAATCGTGGTGTCCGGCCTGACCTTCGCATTCGGTGAAGGCGGATCAAAGCGAGTTCTCGCAGGTGTTCTCTTCGGGGTTGGCATGGCCATCGCCGCCGTCAATTTCATGGCCTGGCTCTTTCCGTGAGTCGAGCGGCCGGCACAACCATTTGAAAGGAGCGCGGCATGGCAAACGGCAGACGAGTGAACCCAGTTTATAGGTCGATTTCGCGGCCTCTGACAATTCTCGGAGCGGAAAGGAAGCTCTTTTTCTTCGCGATGTGCGTTGGCGCAGGCACGTTCAGTCTGCTGGGCAGCTTGCTTGGCGGAATTCTGATGTTTCTGCTGCTTTACCTCGCAGCGCGATGGGCAACCGAGACAGATCCTCAGATTCTCCGCTTCCTGCTTACGTCGCCCAAATTACGCACTCAATACGACCCTTCAAAATTCAGCCCAATTTCTATCCGCAGGATCACCAATGCTTAAGCTTCGTCGAATCTTCAAGAACTACGAAGAGACCGGCTCTTTCAATGAGCAGGTAAACCTCTACGGGTTTGTTGATTCCAATGTGTTCCTGACCAAGACGGGCGACCTCGGAGTCATCCTTGACGTCCGAGGTGTTGATTACGAGTGCCTTGACGAGAACACGCTCGACGGCCTAACAAAACGCCTCGAGTCTGCACTTAAGTTATTCGACGACAACTACCGCATCTACCAGTACCTCTTCAAGCGAAACAACGAAACGATCCCGTACAAGCTCTATGGCAATCCTGTCGTGGATACCGCCATCAAAAATCGCATCGGATTCTTTGCGGCCAAATCGGACACGCTTTTTTCGCTTTCGATCTACTACGTAATTTTGTTCGAGGGCTTCCGGTACACTCGCACACTCGGAAGTGCGCTGCTGGAAATTCAGAAACGGCCCGCCAAAGCGCTCGGTGAACTCCGGGCGCATTTCTCAGGCACAAAACAGGTTTTTCTCCTCGACCGCGAGATCACGAAAGGGCAAGCGGGCCTGCTCCAGAAGGTCGAAAGCTTCATTCTCCAGGTCAGCGATTTTCTGCCTGTCCGTTTGCTCGATAAACAAGAAGCCTTCCGCATTCTCAAGAAGACTCTCAACTTTGCCCCGGAGAAGATCGAATCTGCCCGGCTCAAGCACGACACATTTCTAGACTACTATCTCTGCGAATCCCATCTCGAATGCCACAGAGGGCACCTCCGCGTTGACGACTATTACGTGAGGGTTTTGACGCTCAAAGAACCATCCGCGCAGAGCTTTCCTCTGATCTTCAAACGCCTGCTCGAAGTCCAGACCAACTACCACGTTGTGACCGAATGGAAGAAAGAAGATTCGGGCAAAACCAGGAGGGTGATTCAAGCCAAGCGCCGGCACTTTCACAATACGAAGCATTCTTTCATCAGCCAGGTGAACCTTAATGACGCACCGGCACATGACGTGCTAACCGATGATTCGAAGGAGTCCCAGGTCCGAGAACTTGGGGAGAGCATTAAAGAGATCGAGCTCAAAGGGAACTATTTCGGCCAGTTTTCTCTCACCGTGGTCATTTATGACCTGGACCCGGCCAAGGTGGACCGCGCGTGCGCCGAGTTCTACAAGGTCTTCAGTGTCCACGACGCCCAGCTTTACGAAGAGAAATACAATCTCCTGAACGCCTTTCTCGCGACAGTTCCCGGCAATTACGCTTTTAACCTTCGATCCCTGTATCTTCTCAATTCCAATTACGCGGATTATTCCTTTCTCTTCACTCTCCACTGTGGCGAGCCTCAGAACCGGCATCTTCGTCAGGAATATCTGGCGGTCCTCGAAACGAACCACCACACGCCTTACTTTCTCAACCTCCATCATCACGACGTGGCCCACACCATGATTCTCGGGCGCACAGGTGCTGGCAAATCGTTCCTTCTGAACTTCCTCATCACCAATCTCCAAAAATACGAACCTTGGACCTTCATCTTTGACTTGGGCGGGAGCTTCGAGAGCCTCACACATCTCTTCGCTGGCTCCTACGTGAGGGTTGGCATCAATTCGCCGGACTTCAGAATCAACCCTTTCTCGCTCCCGCCCACGAAGCAGAACCTCGATTTCCTAGCTTTGTTTGTAAAGGTCCTGCTTCAAGGCGCAGCGCCGACCGAGCTGGACCCCGCCGAAGAGCGAGACATCTACCAACAGATTGAGAATCTTTACTCCGTTGACCCGGCCCTGCGAACTCTCGGAGTCCTCGCCAACACGCTCGGGCATCGGCTCGCCGACCGGCTCGCGAAGTGGACGCAAGGAGACCAGTTCGGTTTCCTCTTTGACAACCCAGAAGACACGATTTCGTTCGCCCGGTTCCAGTGTTTCGACTTCCAACAGATGAGTCAGTATCCCGAGCTTCTCGAACCCTTGCTCTTTTACATCTTGCATAGAGCGAACTCAGTCATCGCCGACCGGCAGATCAGCACAACCTTCAAAGCTTTCTTCATCGATGAGGCGTGGGTCTTCCTCAAGAACCCGAGCATTCAGAGATACGTGGTGGAGGCGCTGAAGACCTGGAGGAAAGCAAACGCCGCCATGATTCTGTCCACGCAATCGCTCGATGAGCTGCGCCGCTCGGACGTGCTCGACGTAATTATCGAAAGCTGCCCAACGAAGCTCTTCCTTGCCAACCCGGACATGGACCGGGAGTTGTACGGCCGTCAATTTCATCTCAACGAAAACGAAGTTGAACTGATCTCCACGCTGATCCCAAAACAGCAATTCCTAATCAAGACGCCCGAGCTCGCCAAAGTCGCCAATCTCACCGTGGACCCCAAGAGCTACTGGCTTTATACCAACGACCCGTTCGACAACCGCAAGCGCAAGGAAGCATTCGAGGCCCATGGGTTCGAGAAGGGGCTTCAAGTCTTGGCGGAGATGCCGCGATGAAAACACTAATCGTTTCTTTCGCGATTTGGATTTTTGTCGTGCCTGCTGTAGTTACTGTGTTCCTTATCTTCACGTTTCTCATGGCGCACAGTCCAGACCGCTATCTCACTTTCGCCACGCTCGCTCTGGCCTTTTCCATTTTAACCATGGTGTGGAGACCTCTTTGGCTTGAGCCGTTCTCGATTGCCAGTTTTTGGTTGTTCCCAAAGTCTCAGCAACGCACAAATTCAATTCAGGAGAAAAAGTATGAAAAGCATCTCGAAGGCCAAGTTCGCTCTTAAATTCAGTCTTGTTCTGATTACCTTCTGCCTTATTTGGCTGGAGGCCATGCCCGCCCTAGCAGACCCAGGAGGTGCCAGGACAGTGAAGTATTCCCAGCAAGACATCATTTCTGTTCGCGCCAAACTCCGTTTTTCAACGCTGATTGTTTTGCCGCAAAACGAAGAGATTCTGGACTATGCAACCGGCGACAAGGAATTCTGGATCATTAATGGGGCGCACAATCTCTGCTATGTGCATCCTGCGGAGGCAGGGATTCGCAGCGACCTTCATCTGATCACTACCACCGGACACGTCTACTCCTTTCTCCTGACAGAGATCAGTAAGGATTCATCCGCTGAACCCGACCTAAAGCTGTTTGTTGAACCCAAGGAGGAGTCGAGCATTGGCGGCGTTACCGCATTGCAAGGTTACGTTCGAGCGAGTGAGGCCGAAGCTTACAAAAAGGAATTGGAGGCTCTTCGCGCGCAGACCGATGGACACATCCATGCGGCTGAAGCGCGCGTCTCCGAGCAGGTGAATAAATACAAATCCGATTATCAGAAGAAGCTGCAATTTGATTACGAGTTGGACAAAAGAGCCGCTCGGGAACCGTTTCTTGTCTCAATCATCTATCACGACGAGACTTTCACCTACATCAAGTGTAACGCCCCGGAGAAGCCAGCTCTCTACGAAATCAAAGACGGAAAGCCGAACCTCATCAACTTCCAGGTTGAAAACGGGGTGTACATCGCTCCCAAGGTCATCGACGACGGATACCTTGCCATCGGAAACAAGAAACTGACGTTCAAGCGGCACAACTGAAAACCATCAACAAAAAACAATAGGGGAGAGGAAAAACATGAACGAGCCAATTCAAGATAAAGCCCCGAAACCGCCTGGCCTGCTTCCGAAGCACGTGCAGTCGTGGCTGATCCTGGGACTCGCCGTGCTGATGATCGTGATTATGTGGCTGACGGGTGGCAAGAAGCAGCAGACCTCTGCAAACGCAAGTGCACCCGTGGTGCAGCAGCCATTACCAGTCGAAGTAAACGAAACAAAGATTGCCGATCTTCAGAATCGAATCCAAGAGCTCCAGCGCGAGCAGCTCGTTGCGCAGAGCGCACTGGCGCAGCAGAACCGGTTCCTGGGCGCAGCAACTCACGACCAGCAACAGGCGCAAACGAGCTATGCGCCCAGCAATGCGGCCGGCGAACGCCCTGAAGATCCCATCAAGGCTGAGCGCAGGAAGCGCGAGTACCTCTCGCTATTTGCTTCAAATATCGCCCTAAGTTATCGCAAGACTGCACCTGCGACGCAAGCGGGACCGCCCGACCCGTCCGCACCGTCACCGGACCCACCAGGGGCAATTCCTCCGAGCACCTCCACGGAGGCCACTTTACTTTCGCAAATGCTCAAGGACGCACAGCTCGGCATTGCTGCACAACCGATCTCGGCCACTCAACCCAACGTCGTAACTTCAACCCAAACTCACAACCCTTCGGCGAATGTAGCCGAAGCAAATCAGCAACCAAAGGAGGCAAACAACCCTGCCGCCGCGCAGATAAGCACGTCCCCCGCGGCGGCAGGGAAGAACTACATCCTCTTCGAAGGAACCGTTCTCGAATCCGTTCTCATCAATCGGCTCGACGGGCAATTTTCCGGCCCTATCGAATGCCTTTTGACGAACGACATCTACTCGCACGACCGTCAGCACCTTCTTATTCCCGCGGGGTCGAAGGTTCTAGGCGAAACAAAGAAAGTGGACGCTTTCGGTCAGACGCGTCTAGCCGTTGTCTTCCACCGCCTCATCATGCCGGATGGTTATTCCCTGAGCCTTGACCAATTCAAAGGACTTAACCAGACCGGCGATGCTGGCCTTCGCGATCAGGTGAACAATCACTATCTCCGTATTTTCGGAGTCTCCCTAGCCATCGGCGCACTCGGAGCCGTTGCGCAGGGTGGAACGTCTGGCCCCCTGACAGCGTCGGGTACCGACCTCATGCGCCAAGGATTCGCTCAAAGCACCGCGCAGTCTTCGGCACAGATCTTAGACAAATTCCTCAACGTCATGCCCACGGTGACCATCCGGGAAGGCCACCGAGTCAAAGTCTATCTCTCGGGCGACCTCGCGTTGCCCGACTACAACAACCACAAATTGCCCTCAGACCTCTGAGGCGTCAGGAGGAGAAAAATGAAAAGAAGGGTTCTCGTCTTTGTGCTCGTAATGGGCCTAGCGGTTGGCACCGCGTCGGCCCAGCTTGGAAGTGGAATTGTCTACGACCCAACCAACTACCACAACGCGTTGCTTCGCTACTACCAGCTCCAGCAACACCTCCTTCAACTTCAGAAGAGTTACGCGAAGATTACATCTCAGCTCAACCTCGCCATGCAGATGGCCACGTTCGTCCGCAACATGCCCGCTCGTTACCGCGCGGTGTTTTCCCAGTGGAGGAATGTGACCTCACTGAATACGTTTGGGAACACAGGGTCTTGGATTAACGGCATCAACGCCGGCCTGCTTCCTAACATCAACACCGGTTACCAAAAGTCCACAACCCAACTGCTCCCGTACAGCGTGGATCATCTCTCGGGAATGGATGCTTCGGAGTTGGAGCGCGTGCAGTCCCGATACGCTTCCATCGAACTCACAGACGGCGCGAACATTAACGCGATGGCCACCATCGGCTCCATCCGTGGCAACGCCGAGAGTGTCCAGGCCCAGATTGCAAACCTCGAACAGGATTCGTTCTCTGCCGATCCGAATATGAATTCGGAAGTTTCGGTGCTCAACAAGATCAACGCAGCTAATGTCCTGACGCTTCGAACAGTTCAGGATTCCAATAAGCTCCTTGCCTCACTCCTTGAACAACAGACCATCCTTGCCAAGCAGCAGCGTGAGGCCACCACCAACGCGATCAACGCCGACATTTCCAGGCGAGCAAATCTCTCTGGAAACATGTCGCAAGTTACAAGCACCTTAACCGAATCACTTCAAAACTTCCGGATGCCGTAGTACGCACGCCGCAAGTTACCCGTCGCGTCGAAGGAGCCAGCACAATGGACTATCTGAAGTTCATCTTTCAGGCCATCACCAACCTGCTCACGCAGAATCTCGGCTTCTTCGACGCAATGGGGCAAAACCTTTTCCGTTCCTTCGCCACAATCCTCGTGGTTTGGTACGGGGTAAAATCGGCTCTCTCCTCAGCTAGCGGCAAGCACTTCCTCCACTTCGACAACTTCGCAAGCCTTCTCCTGACTATCAGCTTTGGCTTCGCAATGGTGAATTACTACAGTGCGCCGATTCCCGGTGTCGGGACTAGTTTCCATAATCTCATTACCGACGAGTCGCAATTCCTGGCCAATAAAATCAATCAAACAGAACTCCAGACTGTGGAGGAGCGGATCGCGGACTTTGAGATTCGAATGGATTCGCCGGGTCTTGCGGATGTCCTCGGAACCGTCATCTACGTGGTCATCATCGTCTTGCTTGCCGCAGCTCAAGCCATCGCCATCGTCGTAATAGCATTCGGATTTATCGCCACCGCTGTCTGCGTGCTTGTGGGGCCGGTCTTCATACCTTTCTTTATAGTTCCGAAATTGGAATGGCTGTTCTGGGGTTGGTTTCGTTGCTTCATCCAATATGCGTTCTACCAGGTCATCGCCGCCGCTGTCGTTTATATCATTGCAAATCTCATTCTCGGAATCATGGACCTCCAGCCGAAGGGAACTATCTCGACCGTCCAGCTGCTTGAGGCATTCCCCGTCCTTTTTATTACCTTCCTTGCTTCAATCTACGCGCTTCTGAAGATACCCGCCCTCACTAACCACATCTTCAGCGGT
>Ga0207141_10026_pt1 | contig 46675 bp, 47 predicted proteins | sample Alteio_BWMinHeat_5_FD_153553 | JGI IMG/M metagenome (GOLD analysis project Ga0207141, IMG submission 153553) | Enriched cells from forest soil in Barre Woods Harvard Forest LTER site, Petersham, Massachusetts, United States -... | ecosystem: Environmental > Terrestrial > Soil > Temperate forest >... | reverse complement strand
GTGCAATCTTGGAGTGTAGCCATGGAGGCGGTCGACCGGCTTGATACAGCGCAATGAAAGGGGAAGTCTTCGATTTTTTTGCAACTATTGGAACCCTTGATCCGCATCAAGGTGAAAGGAGCCGGCGAGGGCGATGGTCGATTGCAAGTTCTAGAGGGTGCAGTGCTGACGAGCCTAATCCTCTATCGCTGACAATCATGGAGAGTCCGATGTCCGAAGACCGTAGATTGCAACAGGCTGTTCTGGCCGAATTGGCCTGGGAGCCGAGTGTCGACGCCGGCCATATCGGCGTATCGGCGGAGGCAGGCGTGGTGACGCTGTCTGGCCACGTCAAAGCCTTCGCAGAAAAAAGCGCAGCTGAGGCAGCGGCCCGTCGCGTCAAGGGCGTGAAGGCCGTCGTCGAGGAAATCAAGATCAAGCTGGCAGGCGATGTTCATCGGAGCGACGAGGACATCGCGATGGCGGCTGCTAATCGCATCGCCGACGACGTCTGTGTTCCGCTCGATGCCGTTAAGGTGACTGTCGAGCAGGGCTGGATTACCCTGGACGGGGAGATCGATTGGAACTTTCAGAAGGAAGCGGCCGAGCAGTGTGTTCATCGATTGCCAGGGGTCGTTGGCGTTAACAATCTGATCACCATCAAGCCGAAGATCGGCGTGTCGAGCATCCAAGACGACATCACCCACGCGTTGAACCGCTCGTGGTTCTTCGACCCGCAGACGATCCGGGTGTCGGCCCAGGGCGGCCGGGTGCGGTTGGTGGGCACGGTCAAGTCTCCCCACGAGCGCCAAGTGGCGGCCGCTACCGCTTGGTCGGCGTCCGGCGTCATCGATGTCGAGAACAATCTGACCATTGCCTGATTGAAGCATCGTGGCCACCGGACGAACACCCTAAGTCCGGCCACCCGCGACCTTTGAACCTTAGTCGTCAAGAGTGCCGCTGCGTATGGCGAGCTTGACCAGTTCCGACATATTGGCGGCGTGCATCTTGGTCATGACGTTGGCGCGATAGACCTCGACGGTGCGTGGGCTGATGTCATACTTGTTGGCGATCATCTTGTTGGACAAGCCTGCCACGAGGCCTTCCATGATCTGCCGTTCGCGCGGGCTGAGCGACGCGAGACGGGCAGCCAATTCCACCGTGTCGGCAGCAATTTTCGTGTTCTTGATGCTTTGCTCCAGTGCCATTTTGAGCATGCCGATCAGTCGTTCGTCCTCGAACGGCTTCTCCAGGAAATCAATTGCTCCCAGCTTCATGGCTTCCACCGCGAGCGGCACCTCGCCATGACCGGTCATCACGACCACCGGAAGCTTGATGGATGCCGTTTTCAGGCGCTTGAGCAGTTCGATGCCATCGACCTCGGGCATGCGGATATCGGTCACCAGGCAGCCAAAACCGAGATGGGGGAGGGCATCGAGAAACTGTGCTGCCGAGCCGAAAGGCGTGACAGCGAAGCCTGCAGTTCCAAGTAGGAATTCGAGCGAGTCACGCATCGCCGCATCATCGTCGATGATGAAGACCCGAGCGTTATGAGGCATCGGGGGTATTCTCCTGCACTTCCGTCGGCTCCGTCAGATTGCCGGAGGGAAGTGAAAAACGGAAGGTTGCGCCACCCGCTTCGTTCGCCTCCGCCCATATCTGACCGCCATGGGCTTCGATAATGCTGCGGCTGATGGAAAGGCCAACTCCCATGCCAGTTTGCTTGGTGGTAAAGAAGGGCTGAAACAAGCTCGATTTAACCTCCTCAGCAAAGCCATGGCCGGTGTCAGAAACGGAGATGCGGATCATCTCTTTGTCGACTGGTGTGTTCGAAACGGTCAGCTCCCGACGATCGGACGCCCGCATCGCTTCGAGCGCGTTGCGGAAGAGGTTCACCAGAACTTGTTGGATCTGGACGCGATCGGCGAGAACGAGGTCGCAGGCCGGGTCGAGCTCGAAGCGCAACACCACGCCTTGTTCGCGCACGCCGACCAGCCCGAGCGCGCCGGCTTCTTCGACCAGCTTGGAAACGCTTTCCACCCGCTTCTCCGTCTCACCTCTCGACACGAAACTGCGCAAACGACGAATGATCTGGCCGGCGCGAATGGCTTGCTCAGCCGCACGGTCGAGTGCTGCCTCGATCTTGTCGGCATTCGGATCGGGGCTTGTTGCCAGGAGGCGCCGCGAGCCCTTCATATAGTTGCTGATGGCAGCAAGCGGCTGATTGAGCTCGTGGGCAAGAGCAGAGGCCATCTCACCCATCGCGCTCAGGCGCGAAACATGCACGAGTTCAGATTGCAGTTCCTGGAGCCGCGTTTGGGTCTGCTGTTGTTCGGTGAGATCTCGGACGAAGCCCGTGAAATAACGCCGACCGCCCGAGCGCATCTCACCGACCGAAAGATGCATCGGGAAGGTCGAGCCATCCCGGCGCTTTCCCGTCACGACACGCCCGATGCCGATGATGTGGGGATCGCCGGCCCTCTGATAGCGCGCCAGATAGCCATCGTGGCGGGTACGATCCGGTTCTGGCATCAGAACACTGACGTTCTGGCCAATCGCCACAGCTTCCAGGTAGCCAAACAGCCGCTCCGCCGCGCGGCTGAAGAACTGCATAATTCCGGCCTCGTCGATCACGACCATAGCGTCTGGTACGGTGTCCAGGATCGATCGCAGATGTTCCTCGCGGGTGCGCAAGGCCTCCTCGAGACGCTTTTCCTCATCGATGTCGAGCACAACGCCGCTCAGACGTAGATCGGATCCCAACTCGCTCCGGATCGCCCCGCCGCGAAGCCGCACCCAATGGCTGGCGTTGATCTGGGTATTGATCCGGCATTGAAGGTCGAAGGGAGCGCCTGTCCTGATCGAGGCCTCAAGTGCCGCCGTCGTCGCGGTTAAATCCTTGGGATCGAGCAGCGACAGGAAGGTTTGATAGTCGAAGGGTTGGTCGGCAGATCGCCCGAACAAAGCCAAAGTCGTGTCCGACACGCGCAGTCTCTGCGTGGCGAAATCGAACTCCCACGTGCCGATGCCCGTGCTTTTGAGGCCGGTACGAATTGCTGCATCTGCCGATTCTCCGGCGACTATGGTTTGGCGGGTGTCGCTCACAGTCGACCTTTATCGCTGGCTGTATGCGATACAAGGCGAGTGGACGCTGGTTTTCAAGCGAAATTCCGTTGTTATGAACGAGCCGGTAGTGGAGCAAGACCGGGTCTTGCTCCACCAAGTGCCTTAGGCAACGTGCAGATTGTCCTCAACGCTGCAAACGCCGGCGGTAGACCAGGCCGCGCGCTCAGCAACTGAACGCTCGTGCCATGCCTTGATCCTGCCATCGAGTATGACCTTGTCGCCCAGGACATTGACATGAATGCCATCGGCCTCGAATTCGGCATCACGCTTGAGCGCAGCCAGGATCTTCGCCTTCACGTCGGCGGCTTGGACACGAGACTTTACGGCAATACCATTGATCACGCCGATATTCTTGACACTTATGGCCTTAGTACGGATGACCGGGATGCAGGCCCAGCCGGTGCCAATGCATGCGCGCCCGCACCGATCACACCGGACGAGTCAGCTGCATCCTCGAAGGACCAAGATATAGGCGCCATTCGGGCCCAACATCCCGCGATACTGCTATGCCGGGTGCCGTGCCACTTTTTGATCGCATAAATGCGCGTACCGACACAATTCGACAAATTGCAAGTTGTGGCATCGATATCTGATCAACGCAGATATCCGTTGGCGTGATTATCCAGGCGCACTCGCCTGCAAAGGTTCTCCAAACCACGAGGCGATTGACAATGGACGAATTAAAAGACCGCCTGAACATGGCAAATTTCAAGGATAGCTGCCTGAGCCGATAGACTAAATCAAGCGGTCCACAATACTTCAATTACTTGCAGAAGAAAAAAGCTCGTCATGTTAGAAATCTAACGCATGGCCAAGGAAAAGTCCTAGCCGCGGTCGCTTCACAAGCGCCAGTGGGTCGGCCGCACCGCAACCAGGATTCCCGTTCTCGCATCGATCCAGCCATCGATGGACCGGCGACATGGAAACACCAGAGCTTGCACCGCTCCATCCTCGATGACCACCAATTCGAGGCCAGGGCCAAAGGGAACGGTATGGATCAGTTGCCAAGTCATGACGCATTGCTACGTCCTGGTCTTGGAAAGTCTTTGATCTGGATCACCACCCACAGGCCGTCGAAGCGTCTCCTGGTAGACCCCAGATCTGCCTGGGAAGTCGATCCACTCGTCCAGCTGAATGTTACAGATGATTGATGCGGATCAATGTGACTTCTGGCGGCGAATGTTATGAAGAGCGATGTTTGATTGGCAAGCACGTGGCCGGATCACAGATCGGAGAGGCAAGAATTGAGCATTTTCGAGCGCTGCAAGCCGTTGTGATGCCAAGGGGTGCATTGGGGAGATTCTCATGCCTTACCGGATTGTCGAGATCGATCTTGTGGACAAGGAGCGAAACGTTTCCACCGTGTCCTTTTCGACGCGAGAGGAGGCGTTCGAACATGCGGCCAAATGCGCTGCCACGTTTGAGGGGGGCCATGGCTACGACAAGAAGAAGGGCATCTGGTGGGGTAAGGACGTTGATGGCAACGTCAGCCATATCTACGTCGACGACTGACCTTAGCAATCTCCGGATTTTCAGTCCTGCACCCAACTGTCGGTTGGGCCCCTTCACAAGCTTGATTTAGCTCAATGCGACCGATACTGGCCTGCTCTCAAATCCTCCCTACACAAGGAGGTCTATCATGCCACTTCGCTGCATTTTCGTCCCGACTGGTCCCGGCATCTAACCTGAGCGCCGTCTGGACGCGGCGCTTCGGCTCGCCCGCCACACCCATGCTCATATCGACATGCTATTTGTAAATCCTGGCCACGATGTAGGTCACCGAGTCCAAATCCAGCCATCGCGACGAGCTCGCTTCCTCACTGTAACGCAGCGCGCGAAATGAAGGCCTTGGCAGGCGTGGCCCGTGAGGCCTTCCAGAGCTGGTATGCGGGGGCAAATGTTCCGCAGCAGTCAGACTATCGGCTTGACGCCACCTTCGCATCCTGGCGCGAGCAGAGCGGGGAAGTTAAACCGATCGTGGCGCTTACGGGAGGCGTAAACGACCTCATTGTCATCGATAATCCAACGCATCGAGGACCGTTCGAAGCTGCTGCCTTTGACACCGCTGTCTTCTTGTCCGGGCGTCCAACCCTGATCGTGAGCGAGCAACTGCCGGACGATCTCCTTCACCATGTCGTCATTGCCTTGATCGGCAGCCTTGAGGGGGCACGGGTTGTCGGACAATCCATCGTATTGCTGCACGAAGCGGAGCGCGTTTCGATCATCACCATACCTTCCGAGCACGAGCGCGAAACCGGAATTGCCGATCTGAGACACTATCTGCATTGGCATGGTGTCGTCGCCGAGCACGCGGTATTGGTCACGGAGACATCGGGGACGGTGGGCAAGAAGAACCTGGCCTCGTGCAAGAGCATAGGGCTTACGAAGCGGCGCTCTGGGTGCCAGGCGGCGATGACCTTGATCGGCAACCGGGACGAAGTTGTCTTAGCCCTTCAAAGGCAAAAGGCCTGGCGACATTCGCCGCCAAGCCTCGCCCCTTGATCGAAAGCGAACGGTAGCGCGCTTGCGGTTCCTACTTGGGACCGGCCCACTTCCAGTTTCGGACTTCCGGCATGTCCTGGCCATGCTGGTTGATATACAGCCTGTGTTCGATGAGCTTGTCCTGGAGCTGCTGCTTCAGATACAGGCCCTTATCGCCCGTTTGCGGAAGTCGGTCGATGGCGTCGATCACCAGATGAAAACGATCGAGCTCGTTGAGCACCGTCATGTCGAAGGGCGTTGTGATCGTGCCCTCTTCCTTGTAGCCGCGGACATGGATGTTGTCGTGATTTGTCCGGCGATAGATCAGTCGGTGAATCAGCCAAGGATAGCCGTGGAAGGCGAATATTACCGGTTTGTTCTTGGTGAAGAGCCCATCGAAGTCCCTGTCATCCAATCCATGCGGATGTTCGGTGCTGGGCTGGAGCTTCATGAGGTCGACAATGTTGACCACTCGGATCTTCAGGTCGGGCAGATATTCGCGCATGATTGAGACCGCAGCGAGCGTTTCCAGCGTCGGCACGTCCCCGCAGCAAGCCATGACGACGTCGGGCGCCTCGTCCTGGTCGTTGCTGGCCCAAGACCAGATATCGATGCCCTTGGTGCAGTGCTTGACGGCAGCGTCCATCGTCAACCATTGCGGCGCCGGGTGTTTGCCAGCGATGACGACGTTAACGTAATGGCGGCTACGCAGGCAATGGTCCGTAACCGACAAGAGGCAATTGGCATCCGGCGGAAGATAGACCCGCACGATTTCCGCCTTCTTGTTCACGACGTGGTCGAGAAAGCCCGGGTCCTGATGGGTGAAGCCATTGTGATCCTGGCGCCAGACATGAGAGGCGAGCAGATAGTTTAAGGAGGCAATCTTGCGCCGCCAGGGCAGGTGCGACGTGACCTTCAGCCATTTGGCATGCTGGTTGAACATCGAATCCACGATGTGAATGAATGCCTCGTAGCAATTAAACAGTCCATGCCGTCCGGTAAGCAGATAGCCTTCCAGCCAACCCTCGCATTGGTGTTCGCTCAGCATCTCCATCACGCGCCCGGTCGGTGCCAGGAGCTCGTCGTTCGCCACGGTGTCGCCATTCCACTGACGGTTCGTGACGTCAAACACTGCCTCCAGACCATTGGAAAGGGTCTCGTCGGGCCCGAAGATCCGGAAGTTGCGGCGTTCGTCGTTCAGTTTTGTAACATCACGCAGGAAACGCCCGAGTACATGCGTGTCGCCGATCCCGGCTACGCCAGGGGAGGGTACATCGACAGCGTAATCGCGATAATCCGGCATTCGCAGGTCGCGCAGCAAAATGCCGCCGTTGGCGTGGGGATTGGCGCCCATGCGCCGCTCGCCTTGGGGCGCCAGTTCGGCCAGCTCGGGCTTCAGGCGGCCTTCCTTGTCGAAGAGCTCTTCGGGCCGGTAGCTCTTCAGCCAATCTTCCAACTGCTGGAGATGTTCCGGATGGCTGGCGGGGTCGGAGAGCGGCACCTGGTGAGAGTGGAAGGTGCCTTCGATCTGCACGCCGTCCACCATCTTCGGTCCTGTCCAGCCCTTGGGTGAATCGAACACGATCATCGGCCATCGGGGACGCGCGGGGTCGCCGCCAATTCGGGCATCGTACTGGATCTGCCTGATCTGCTCCACCGCAAGGTCGAGCGTCGTGGCCATGGCTTCATGCATCAAGGCGGGATCGTGTCCCTCGACGAAATAGGGCGTCCAACCATAACCGCGGAACAATTGCTCCAGCTCCTCGCGGCTGATCCGGGCTAGGATGGTTGGATTGGCGATCTTGAAGCCGTTGAGATGCAGGATCGGCAACACCGCGCCGTCGGTTGCCGGATTGAGGAATTTGTTAGAATGCCATGCCGTGGCCAGGGGGCCGGTCTCCGCCTCGCCGTCGCCGACGACGCAGGCTACGATGAGCTCGGGATTGTCGAACACCGCCCCAAAGGAATGGCTGAGTGAATATCCCAGTTCGCCGCCTTCATGGATCGAGCCGGGGCATTCGGGCGAGGCGTGGCTCGGGATGCCGCCTGGAAATGAGAACTGGATGAAGAGCTTGCGAAGGCCTGCTTCGTCCTGACTGATGTCCGGATAGACTTCGCTATAAGTCCCCTCCAGATAAGTATTGGCCACCACGGCCGGGCCACCATGGCCGGGGCCGGATACATAGATCATATCGAGGTCGTACTTCTTGATGGCCCGATTCAAATGCGCATAGATGAAATTCTGGCCGGGTGTCGTGCCCCAATGCCCAAGCAGCATGCGTTTCACGTCGGCAAGCGCCAGCGGATGCTTCAACAACGGATTGTCGCAAAGATAGATCTGGCCGACCGACAGGTAGTTGGCTGCGCGCCAGTAACGATCGATCAGGCCGAGTTCGGTTTGGTCCAATGTCTGACCTTTGGTCATCGATGGTTCTCCAAATGTCGCGGAGGGGCGGACAATCGTAGTTTGCGCCTCCGATGTGTCAGGCGTTCGATCAGATATTCATGCCGCGCAGACGCTGGCGATTGCGCAGCATGATGTGGCGTGCGCCCGACAAGCCCAGCATGCCCTCGCTCTGGAACTGCGACAGGACGCGGGATATCGTCTCAAGCGTGAGCCCGAGATAATCGCCGATGTCCCTTCGGCACATAGGAAGCTCGATCATTCCGGCAACGGTCAGGCGCCGATCCATTTCCAGCAGGAAGGTCGCGACCCGTTCGGACGCAGTCTTGCGGCCCAAGAGCAGCATGTGATCCTCAGCATGGCGGAGGTCTCGGGCCGTTAGTGCCCAGAGTGCATTGGCAACTTGGATATTGTTCTGAGCTGCTGCTTCCAGGCTGCGCCGCCGCACGATCCGAACGGTCGTGTCGATAACGGCATCGGCCGTCAAACGGTGGTTTGGACCCGATTCCAGACCAAAGACGTCGCCAGGTAGATGAAAGGCCCCAATCTGCCGGCGGCCATCGTCGAGAAGCTTGCAGGTGCGAACCGCCCCACTCATGACTTCGTAGACGTATTCCGCCGGCTCATCATCGCCGTAGATCTCCTCGTCCTTGGCATAGGAGAAAGCCGTGCCCAGCAGGCCGGAGTAGGACGCAAACAGGGAGCCCCCGGTGAAGTTCACCGCGTTGCCGATCTTGAAGGAGGGGAGAAGGGGCGGTGTTGCAAGATCTGAAGCGAGGGCTGCTTGGGAAAACATGTTGGCCATCTCCATGTGCGGCGGATGACCAAGTGCTAAGCGCAATCGCGGTGTCGTGAAATCTCGGTCGATCCCCTAGGGGTTCCTCCCTAAGGGCTTTACCGGAGGTCGGAAGCTACTCGCCCAAGAAGCTCGGCTTCTTCTGAGCGTGACACCGCATTGGCGTGCCGGTCTTTTGGGCCGGCACGAATTTGAAACATGCCGGCCCACAGACTGGCACACTGTGACCGCGCGAGGCAGGCGACATGGACGACACAAAACTCGAACGCGTCACGGCAACACAGGCTGCGCTCACTCTTATCGAAAACTTGCAGGCCCAATATGGCCCCGTGCTGTTCCACCAATCCGGCGGCTGCTGCGATGGTTCTTCCCCCATGTGTTACCCCCAGGACGACTTCATTGTCGGCGACAGGGACGTAAGGCTGGGTACTATTGGCGGGGCGCCCGTCTATATCAGCGAATCTCAATTTTCTGCCTGGGCTCACACGCAGCTGATCATTGATGTAGTGCCCGGTCGCGGCGGCATGTTCTCGCTGGAGAACGGCACGGAGAAACGCTTCATCTCGCGCTCGCGTGCCTTTTCGGGCGAGGAGATGTGCGTACTGCCTGCAGTTCGGTCAGGCATATAGTGACCGCTTAGAAACTTACCCAGCTGCGCTGTGAACCTGCGCCGAAGCTTGACCCCATACTATTCCGAGCCGACGATGATAAGGCCAAGTCCTTCGGTCTCGGCGCTATCTGACTGTTTTGCCTTGATCATACTCGTGGATTTGCATTCCTCCGAAGGGCCCCCTGCAATTGCGAAGAATATTTCACTTCAGCCAGTGACGAACGTCAAGGATGAGCGGCCCCGACCGCATCGATCTGGCAGCCGGTTCCTCTGGATGGGGGCATCGGGTCAGGCCGCGAAACTGGCACGTGCGGCGACCGCGTCGTACCAGCGGCGGGTCGCCTTGTTCGGGTCAGGAATGGCAAGCTCCAATGCCTTGGTCGCGAAATCGACGGTTACAACCGCAGTGATGTCGGCCACGCTGAACCGCTCGCCTGCGACGAACGGCGCTTCTGCAAGCCGGGCTTCGAGATCGGCATAGAAATTCTCTATGCGCTGACGACCACGCTCCACTAGGGCTGGTATCTGCTCGTAAGCGTGCGGACCGGCGATCGCGTGCTCCTTGAGGCTTGGGATTTTGTTGCGGACGGTTTCCATGACGGCGGCGAAACCCTCAAGCTCCATCCGGCGTTCCCACATCGTCACCATCGCCTTGTCCTTGGACGAGGTGCCGAGCAGCGGGGTATTGGGATAGGCCTCTTCAAAATAGCGCAGGATCGCGGGAACCTCGCCGATCACGGTCCCGTCGTCGAGGACCAGCGCCGGCACGACTCGGCGCGGATTGATCCTCGCATAGGCCTTAGAGAACTGCTCCTTGGCGCTGAGGTCGACGGGAACGCGCGTGACGCAGATCCCCTTTTCGGCGAGGAAGATGCGAACGCGCCGCGAATTGGGCGAAACGCTCGATTCGTAGAGTTTCAGGCCGCTGCGCGACATGGCATGACTCTCAGAGAAGGAGGGAGGAGACAGAGCCGGGCTTTCGCCCGGCTCTGTGGGTCAGCCGGCGGACATTCCGCCATCGACGCCAAGGATGTGGCCGGTGACGAAGCTGGCATCGTCCGAGGCGATGTAGAGGACTGCCCGAGCAATCTCATCGGGCTGGCCGATCCGCTTTTGGGCGTTGAGGCCGGCGAGATTGGCTTTGACCGCTTCACTGCCAGTGAAGCGGTCGAGCATGGCGGTCTGGATCGGGCCCGGTGCCACCGCATTGACCCGGATGCCGAGGGTGCCGACCTCGAGGGCCACCGACTTGGTCAGGCCTTCGATGGCGTGCTTGCTCGCGACATAGATTGATGCGCCGGCCGCGCCTTCGTGCCCATAGGTCGAGGAGATGTTGACGATGCTGCCGCTCCCCTGCGCCTGCATCACCCGCAGCTCATGTTTCATACTGAGAACCGTCCCGAGGACATTGGTGTCGAAGGTCGCGGCATAGCTCTCCTGGGTCTGCTCGATCGCGGGACCTGGCTTGCCTTCGGTCCCGGCCGCGTTGACGGCAATATCGAGCCTACCGAAGCGGCTGACGGCTTCGTCGATGAGCGCGCGGACATCGTCTTCTCGGCGCACATCGGCACGGACGAATTCGGCTTCCGCGCCCGCCGCGCGCAACTCGGAGACGAGGGCGGTGCCAGCCTCGTCATGACGGCCGGAAGCGACAACCTTCGCCCCATTTGTGGCGAAGGCCACGGCAGTGGCGCGACCGATGCCGGTCAGTGCGCCGGTAATCAGTACGACGGGTTTGCTCATAGCGGTTCCTTTCCATGCAGCAGCTTGGGGGGGCATGCCTGGATTGTCTGGACGAGTGCTCTCAAGGAGCGGTCCGCTTCAGAACAAACTCAGTTGAATGCCATATTACTGGGCTAAGAAATAGGCCTTGCTTGTCTTCACGAGAAAGACTTTGTTTATTGGGTGGAATGCCTTTGAGGTATAGCTCTCTATGGACCTGCGCCATCTTCGCTACTTCATCGCCATCGCTGAAGAAGGCAGTTTGACTGTCGCGGCCGAGAAGCGATTGCACACCGCCCAACCTTCTCTCAGCCGACAGATGCGCGACCTTGAAGCCGAGCTTGGCTGCACGCTGATGATCCGTGGCGCCAGGGGTATCGAGCTGACGGCTGCCGGCCGCGTCTTTCTCGATCATGCGCGCGTGGTGCTTGCCCAGGTCGAAGCGGCAATCGCGGCAACGCGACGCGCCGCGGCACCGGCGAAGATGACTTTCGCCTTGGGATTTCTGACGGGCCACGAGTTCGAATGGCTGCCGGCCGTGATGGCGATCATGCGGGACGAGCTGCCCAATACCGAGGTCATCATCCATAGCCTGTCATCGCCTGATCTCGCCGATGGGCTGATGCGGGGCAAAATCGACATCGCCTTCCTTCGTCATGAGCGCAATGCGCCGGGGATCGTCTTCACGCGGCTGATCGATGAGCCGCTGATCGTGCTTATGCCGGCGGATCACCACCTCGCGGCACGGGACGCCATCACGCCCGAGGACATAGTCGCAGAGCAGTTGGTCGGCGTGCCCCACGACAAGTCCCCGGCGCTGCGCGCGGTGATCGACGCCTATGGAGCGAAGATCGGCATCGATCTCACCCCAGATTACTATGTCGACAATCTCTCGATGGCGGTGTCTTTGGTCGCTTCGACCCGCGGCATCGGGCTGACGCCGCTCTATGCGCGTAACCTGCTGCCGCCGACAGTTATCAGTAGGCCACTGGCCGGCGTGCCGCCAACTATCGATTTGTCGCTTGGCTATAACGAAACCAATACGTCACCGCTTCTCAAGACCATCGTCTCGAGGATCGGCGACCTCAAATTCGCGAACCGCTGAGGCTGGGCGCCGGCGCCGCGCAAAGGGCCCGGCCGTTCGGATCGCTACCTCGGCACGGGGGAACCGATTTGCGCGCGGCGACGGTTGCCCAAAAAGGCTCAGCCGCCTGATGGCCTGTTAAAGAACACAGGCTGTTGCGCCGGCGAGCGAAACTTGCCCGTATCAGCTAAGAAACGGAAAACGCGATCTTCATTGAGATATCTGTTAATCATAGTTTGCGCGAAAGTCGCTGGGTAGATTCAGGGCAGCAAGCACCAGCGTAGCTACATTCATGAAGATGATCGCTGCAGCGCCGAGATCGACCGCGAGGCCGAGCCCCCGCGCTGTCGCAATAGCGCCGAGCAACAGGGCGAGCGTGCCCATCGATAGGTAGCCCAAGAGATAAAGACCCGAGAGGGTGCCCGCACGGCGATGCGCGGGTGCCGCCGCGTTGATCACTTGCAAGCCCCCGACGAATAATAGGCTGTACGCTGCTCCAGCGGCGGTAGTCGCTAGCAGGTAGATTGGTAGATCTCTCAAGCAGACGGCCAGCATCAGCAGCGCCATCCCAAGAATAGAAACCAGGCCGCCGACGATTAGGGCGACTCTGGGAGGGAGCGACCGAGAAACAATCCCGGCTATCGCCACTGCGACAGGAAAAACCGCAAGGACGGCCCCATTGAGCAAGGGGCTGGGTGAACCGATCAGATCTTGCTCGACCTGACCGCCAAGCGACAAAACAAGGACACCGTACGTGTAGGCGGCCATCATGGCGGTCGACGAGGCTGCGAAGGCCCGACGCGCTTCCTTCGGAACGGATGGTAATCTGGAGAGCCCGTCATGGCCCGCACCGTGAGCAGCATGGACCGGCAAGAACCATGTCCCTATCAGCAGGATGAAAAGGAAAGCCGCCAGAACCCAGAAGCAAAGATGCATTGGCCATGGACCGTATTGTGTTAAGGCCCCGCCCAAAATCAGTGCGATGGTGAAGGCGGCAGCTTGCGCCATCATCGTAACCGAGGCCGCCCTTTGGGCACGTTCAGGACCGATGAATTCCACAATAGCGGCTGTTGAGGGGCCCACTGACAGACCGACGCCGATGCCCATTAGGGCGCGTCCCACAAACAGCCACCACAGAAGAGGCGCGACCGCAAACAACAGAGCGCCTACCAGCGAGGCAGCGACGCCAGCCAACATAGCGGCGCGACGGCCAATCTGGTCGGAAATGCCGCCAAAGCCGACCAACATGACAACGACGCCAATCGGGTAGATGGCGAAGATTGCCGCTGTCGCCGTATGGCTGAGATGCCACTCCTGGGCATAAAGCCGGTACGTTAGGGCCGGCGCAGCACTTGTCCAAAGCGTGTGGCCGACCACCCCTGCCGAAACCCACAGACTGGCCCTGCGCCCGAAGACCCGTCGTCTGCCCGATCGAGCCTTCGCCCTGACCCTCGTCGCAGGGCGAATTGGTGCAGGCGCTTGGTCGGCCACTGCTGTCATCCACTTGATTTTAGGAAAACCGGACCGAGATTGCCCCCCGCCGTCCTTGGCCTTCAACCGGTCACCGGGGCGTGAAGAACGAAACCGGCTTGAGGATTTGGTTCTCCATGTCGATGAGGGTGTCCTCCTCAAGCGCAAGGCGCCGATAGGCCTGCCACTGAGGGTCCGCCTCCATGGCGTCGCGGCGCTGCTCACGATCGGCGAGGCTCTCATATTGCCACAGATGTACGACCCGGCTGAGCGGCCCGATATGCGAGACGAAAAAGCCGTATGGCTCGCCGAGATATTTGCGCTGAAGCGGCAGCGCCAGTCGCTCGTAGGTGCCCAGGAACCGCGCGAGCCGGTTCGGCTTAATGGTGTAAATACGGTGATCGAAGATCATGGCTTACTTCCACTCGGCAGGTCAGCGCTTTGCGCTAGGTTTCACCGCGCCCCGTGCGTGGCGTGCCGAAACAATCCGCTGTGCTCATGCGGCGGCGCCCGCCAATACGAAGGCGGCGCTTCATCGATGGTGGCGCCAAGTTCCGCTGCGGCGTGCCAGCCCCATCGTGGGTCGTACAGCATGGCGCGAGCCAGTGCCACCTGATCGGCCTGACCGCTGGCGATCACCTCTTCGGCCTGTTGCGCCTGGCTGATCAGGCCGACGGCAATGGTGTTGAGCCCTGTCGCGTGCTTGACCGCCTGAGCAAACGGGACCTGATAGCCGGGCCCGAGAGCGATTTTCTGCAGTGGTGAGATCCCGCCTGAGGAGACGCTGATCCAATCCACGCCGCGCTGCTTCAGTTCCAGAGCGAAAGCGATGGTCTGCTCCACGTCCCACCCCCCGTCGATCCAATCGGTCGCGGAAACTTTGACGCCGATCGGCTTGTCCGCCGGCACCTCGGCGCGCACGGCGTCGAACACCTCGAGCGGAAAGCGCATGCGGTTCTCGAGCGATCCACCGTACGGGTCCGTGCGGTGGTTGGCGATCGGCGAGAGGAACTCGTGCAGCAGATAACCATGGGCGGCGTGGATTTCGATGCCGTCGAGCCCAAGTCGCATCGCCCGTCTGGCAGATGCTGCGAACGCCTCGCGGACGCGCTGCATTCCGGCTGCTTCGAGCGTGGCGGGGGGCGTCTCGCTGTCCTTTTGCGCCAGCGCCGAGGGCGCCACCGGGACCCATCCGCCTGCAGACACCGGCACCAGCTGTCCACCCTTCCAGGGCACCTCGCTGGATGCTTTGCGTCCCGCGTGGCCCAGTTGCAGGACTACGCTGATTTTTGACAACTGGCGGATTGGCGCCAGCACCCGTTGCAGCGCAGCCTCACTCGCGTCGTCCCAAAGGCCGAGATCCCCGGCGGTGATGCGCCCATCGGGTTCGACCGCGGTCGCTTCGATGCACAGCAAGCCTGCCCCCGACAGCGCCATGCTGCCCAGGTGGATCAGGTGCCACGCCGTTGCCCTGCCGTCTTCGGCGACGTATTGGCACATCGGCGAGACGACGATCCGGTTGGGCAGGCTCAGGCCACGCACTCTGATCGGCGAAAATAGAAGACTCATGAATGACTCCATTGGCATCTTTGAGCGCTCGGCGACTGCTCTCAGCTCGCGGTTTTGCCGCCATTGACGCGGATGACCTGGCCGGTAATGAACCGCGCTTTTTCCGAGGCGAGGAAGGCAATTGTGTCGGCAACTTCTTCAGGGGTGCCAAGGCGCCTAAGGGGGACTGCCGCGGAGAATGCCGCCTTCTTCTCGGCTCCCCCAGTCAGGCGGTCTAGCATGGCGGTCTCAGTCGGTCCGGGCGCGACGGCATTCACGCGCACCCCGAAAGCCGCGGCCTCGATGGCAGCGGATTTGGTGATGCCTTCGACGGCATGCTTGCTGCCCGCATATAGCGCCATGTTGGCCGCGCCGCGCTCGCCCATGGTCGAGGAGAGATTGACGATACTGCCGCTGCCCTGCGCCTGCATGACACGCAGTTCGTGCTTCATGCCAAAGAGCGTGCCCAGCACATTGGTGTCGAACATTGCGGCGTAATTTTCAGCCGTGAACTCAGTGACTGGGCCGGGATTGCCCTCCGTTCCGGCATTGTTAACCGCGATGTCGAGCCGGCCGAAGCGGGCTACAGCCTGGTCCACGAGGCGGCGTACCTCGTCTTCGTGGCGGACATCAGCGCGAATAAACTCAGCCTCGGCACCGAGTTCACGTAGCTCGACCGCGAGTACATTTCCGATGTTTTCGCGGCGGCCGGAGACGACGAGCCGCCCACCTTCCTTTGCAAAGGCGATCGCGGTGGCCCGACCGATGCCGGCCAGAGCGCCGGTGATCAAAACGACAGGCTTGCTCATATCCATACCCCACAGGCAAGGCCGCCCTCACGAGTCGGCTGGTGGAATGCAACCGGCGATCATCCGATCGATGAAGCGCGGGGATTTGAATTTCCTGGCAACACCATGAGTTCTGCAGACGATTTTGAGAAAGACTTTGTAAGTAGAACCCCATAGCTTCTAGGCATTGCTATGTTGAGCGGGAGCGTTTGCTCTCTTTCATTTCACGTCAACGGCACAAGGGGGCTCGCGCGCGATCGCCGCGGAGGATTGCAAAAGTCGTTGAGCGCAAAGCGCGCCGGCCTGCGCCGATATCTGGTGGGCGCCGTCTTCAGCCGCTCGCGAAGCGGGCGGATGCATATTCGTTGAAGCTGTTGACGAGGCCATGCTTTTGCGGGCCGGCATTGGACCTGAAAGCCCTGGCGCCCTCCACCAGGATCTCATCGGCATCCGTGCCGAGCACCGCCATCGTCTGCGCAATGGGCTGGTCGAGCGGCATGGCCTCCGCCGCCAAGCGGTTATTAATCAGGTCGGTGCGCGTCGGGCGTTGGGAGCGCCCGCAGTTGATCGGCAGTGAGCAGGCGGCCTGGGCGCTGGTGATTGCCACCGAGCGGACAGGTTCCCGTTGTGTCGGCGCGATTTGAATTTTTCCGGCGAGCTTCGAGCGCCCAAGCTACGATCACCGCGTAGACGAGGACGAAGCGGCGGCACGCTTCTCGCAAGCCGCCCCCCGCTGGCTAATGGCGTCAGGCCTCACGACCGCAGTGAGAGGCGGAGTGCCGAGTCTGGATTCGATTGAGGTGCCAAGCCGCGGTCGGAACGCCATGATGGCGCCTGAGCGACCATCAGGGCCACAGTCATGACGCACGATAAGTACATGCGCCCAAACTGAGCCGCGACGTGAGGCCGAGTTGACGGGTTTGCCTATCCCTGTCATGCTAAGTTAGGCGTCTGACTTAGGCATATACATGGCTGAAGCCCATATTGATAAACGATCGCGGCTGGTTAGTGCGGCCATGGGCTTGGCGTACCAGAACGGGTTCGGCGCCACCTCGCTTGCCGACATCGCGCGCGAAGCCGAGGTTCCTCTGGGCAACGTCTATTATTACTTCAAGACCAAGGACGAGATTGGCGAGGCGATCGTCGAACTGAGGCTGGCGGAGCTGTCCGCACAGCGCCAGCGTTGGAACGAAGCTGGATCGCCCAAGGATCGGCTTTGCGCTTGCGTCCAAGGCGTCTTCGAGAACAAGGATTTCTTGGCGCAGCGCGGCTGCGCGGTCGGGACGTTTTGCTCCGAACTCCACAAGACGGGCGGCTCGGTCGCCACGAGAGCGACCGAGATCCTCGCTCAACACCTAGCCTGGATCGAGAGCCAGTTTCGGGCACTCGGGAAGGGGAAAGACTCCAACGGCCTTGCCGTGCACCTGCTTTCCGCCATGCAAGGCGTTTCGATCCTGGCTCATTCCTTTCATGACTCCGGTCTGGTGGCGATGGAGACCAAGCGCCTCAAGAGTTGGATTCAAAGCTTGTGAGACACGACACCACATGTTCGCCCCGAGAGGTGACGGGTGGCCCGGTGCACCCAGCTCCAATCGGGGGAAGACCATAATGTATATCGGCCTTAGTTAGTCAACTGACAAATAACGAAGTGACGAGGTGATCGGATGACACAACAAGCCCTGAGCAGGCAGAACGGAGCATAAAGATGAGAGCCGCACTCGATAAAAAAAGGTTCGGCCCTTGGGCACTCGTCACGGGGGCCTCGTCCGGAATAGGCAAGGAATTTGCGGGGCAGATCGCAGCTTCAGGAATCAACATTGTCCTGGTTGCGCGGCGGGAGGACTTGCTCAAGGAAGTGGGCGTTGAATTGAGCAAGCGTTATGGCGTGGAGCATCGAGTCGTCGTGCTTGATGTCTCTCGGGAGGAATTCATCGGGCAACTCGCCGCCGCCACTGATGATCTCGACATCGGCCTTGTCATCTCCAATGCCGGCACCGGAAATCCCGGCGAGTTCTTGAAGCTTGATCGGCAGTTGCTTCAGGCGGCCTTGCGGCTCAGTACGATGGCGCATCTGGACATCACCCACCATTTCGGCGCGAAACTCGCCAAACGGAGGCGGGGTGGCTTGATGCTCGCGGGGGCAATGGGTGCGGAAAACGGCGTACCCTGTATGGCTAATGACGGAGCTGCGAAGGCGTATGTGCACAGCCTCGGCGAAGCGCTTCACTACGAGTTCAAACCCCTGGGTGTCTACGTCACTGTACTGGCAGCCGGGTTCACGAACACAGCGGTGCTCGAGAAGTTCGGGCTCGATCCCAAGACCATGCCGATGAAGCCGATGAGCGTCGAGCAGTGCGTATATGAGGCCCTCGGTGGTTTGCGCAAAAATCGCTCCAGAGTCGTTCCAGGCCGGCTGAACCGCATCTTGAACGCCCTAGTGCCCGCTTTTCTTGCGCGGAAGATGGAGGCAGACCTGCTTGGTAAAGGGCTTGCTAGCAAGTCCGCTCTTGCAAACTTGCGGGCGGAGGCCTGATTACGAGGTGAGAATGGGGCAAATCATGCAACAAGCAATCGGTTTGCTCATCGGAGGTGCTGAAGGCGCGGGCGGTGCCGAAGATCCGAGTCGGACGTTTGTTTGGCAACGGCGTGTTGAACCGTGCAATCGCGGCTGCGGACATGGGCCAAGGTTTTGAGTAGTACGTCGAAATCTTCGATCATTTCTAAACCGAGGAGTTTACATGCTCGAAGTGCATGTAGACGTCCGGTGTACTCGGCTATCTCACTCCCTCGGCCTACGCCGCTCGCCTCACCGCAACGCACGATCGGCTGCGCAATACCGACCAGCTCCGCCAATCGTCCGTTGCTCCGTCAGCGCACACGCACCAACCTCACCCAAGAACTCTCGCCTCAGCCGAATGACAAGCGGGGGTCATAGCACTTTTGAGTCTACCTAAAGCGTTTTTTCAGCGAGATGGATCGTCCTTCGGTTGATCCCGAACTGATGATCAGGATGCTGATCGTTGGTTACTCCAATTCCATCACACTAGAGCATCATGCCGAAAAGTGGGTAGCGGTTCCCGGCAATAAACGATGCGAATACAAAGAGATACACAGCCGATCCCATTCAGGAATCGGGTCCGATGCCGTGGGCTCTCGCAGCTAGTCTACCGTTCGCGGAGCGCGTGTTCTGGCGGACGGCGCTGCACCCGGCTTGGCGAGCGGATAATCGGCCGACACCTGCTTCAAGTAGCGTCCGAGCAGGACGCCTACCGCAATAGAGCTAACACCCCAGGCCGCGAGATAAAAAAACCAGCCTGTAGTCTCGCCCCGTGGACGCCGATCTTGCTCTGTCATGGTCGTCTCATCGGTTTGGAATTCGTCGCCTTGACGCGTCATGGTCTTGCCAAGCTAATACTAAACAGGATCGCGTCCCAAGGCGTGGTGTATCTTGTGAGCGGTCACCGCATGTTTCCGGCTTGGGCCGGCGGGTGAGTCAGCTTGTCAGAGAGGTCAAGCTGGCGAGAGGATCATCGCCCAAAGTAGCGATGGTTTCTAGGGTCATGTATCGAGCACGCTGAACGGCCCATTCATCGTTCTGTTCCAACAAGATAGCACCGACGAGACGGCGAATGGCCAGCTCGTTGGGGAAGATGCCAGCGACGAGTTCTCATCGTCGATGAGCCGACCCGCGGTGTCGATGTCGGCACAAAGGCGGAAATCTATGCGCATGCGCGAGCTCGCACGAGAGGGCCTTGCGATTCTCGTCATATCGAGCGACTTGCCGAAAGTATTGACGATCTCAGACCGCATTCTCATGATGCGTGCGGGCCTCCTGGCGGGGGAGATCGGCTTCGATGAAGTTTCAGAAGAGCGCATCATGGCCCTCGCAGCGTTGGAGCATACTGACCCTGATCATCCTGAAGTCCGTCCAACTGGAATCTGTCAGCGGCCACTGGGGTTTGATGCCCTATCGTCGAACCGAGCTGGTTTTCGTCAGCCTTCTACTTATGAAAATTGGCCGCCAGGCACCGTCACTGGGCGCAATTCCTGCCGTCGGCTCGATTGCTTAGCGTTGAGACAGCCGTAGAGGTAGATTTTCACAAAACTGGCGGAACGCCCCATGCCGGCAAAATCGAGGTCACGAAAACTCTATAGGACAATCAAGTCATCGACGGTCTGCGCTGGATTATATTCGGAAATATACTCATACATTGAACTTGGAAGCAGCTGGGATTGAAGTCGATCTTTTCCTTCGGCAAACCAAGCCATTGCACCAACTGCAAAGTACTATTATTACGGCTCCGAATACCTAGCTTTTACACAAATCAGTCGGCCGCCATCGGCGCTTTGACGCGGAGGATTGCCGCGCTATGCCACTATGGCCCCAGCGAGTTCGCGCGCGCGCTCCTCGAGATTTCTGCCCTCAAAGAGCGCCTTTCCCAGGACTGCCAATTCCACGCGCGACAAAATCGGAAGCTTAAAGTGCTCCAGTTGCAAACTACCATCCACGATAACGCGAGTCGTGATGGGCACCTCTTCGAGCCGATCAAGTGCCTTCCTTGAGAAGGGACCGCCGCCCGGAGGAGCGGTGAGAAGCAACAGGCCGTCTGCCTCTGGCAAGAAGGGCTCTGCGGAAACGATTGGTGTTTCAGGCAGCAAAGCCAGATAAGCGGCCGCTCCGGCGTTGCGCACTGATTGGAGAAGCGCTTCGGGCTGAGGGGTAGCTTCGAGATGAAAAGCTACGCGCCGTGCGCCCAATCCCGCGAAACGCTCGGCCCATTCTACAGGACGCTCGACCATAAGGTGAACGTCCACCGGGGTGACGTATCGATCGACCAGCCGGCGGACGAGACCTTCGCTAAGGCCAAAGCCGGGCGCGAAGCGGCCGTCCATAATGTCGATGTGAAACGAAGCGCTGTAGGGCTCCACCGCTTCAATCGCTTGTTGCAATCGCAGAGGATCGGCGGCGTAGAGGCTGGGGGATAGTTTCATGCCGCTTGAGACCAGGCATGGCGGCGAAGGGCTGCAATCGAAAGTTCGTCTTCCGGGATCGCGATTCCATCACATGCGCCATGCCGAAAGACAAGAATCCTGTCAGCGATTTCGAGTAGTTCCTCTTCCTCGCTGGACACGACGATCGCCGATCCACCAGATCGCGCAAACTTGGAGATAATCGCGTAGATCTCCCCCTTCGCCCCGATGTCGACGCCTTTCGTCGGTTCGTCAAGCAGCAGCAGCTTCGGCGACTGCAGCAAGGATCGCGCGAAGAGCACCTTCTGCTGATTGCCGCCCGAAAGCGCTGTTATGGGTTGGCGAACGTCGCCTCGGATCGGAACATATGAAAGGGCTCCCAGAGCGGCCTTGCGAAGTGACCCCCAGTTCAAGAACCCAGCTGAAACAAAACGGTCAAGCACGGGCAGAAGAACATTGTCGATCGAGGTCATCTGAGGAATGAACCCGTCGGATTTGCGCTCTTCGGACAGGAAAGCGATACCAGACGTTATGGCATGCTCGGGATCACGCGGCGCGAATGCCTTGCCATTCAGCGTCATTGCACCCTCAGGGGACCTTTCGACGCCATAGACCGTTCGCAAGAAGCGTGAACGTCCTGCGCCGATAAGTCCATATATGCCAAGTATTTCACCGGCGTGTGCCTTTAGGCTCACGCTCTGCAGGCCATTGCCCGCGAGGTTGCGTGCCTCGAAGACGATGTCCCTGGTTGGCGAACTTTCGACAGACCGAACACGGTGGCCCGATGCCTCCGTGACTTCATGTCCGGCGCCGACAATTGCCTCGACGACCTCTTCTCTTCGCATTTTGGTGGCGTCGCCTGTCAAAACAATTCGGCCGTTGGAAAGACCGACGATGTGGTTGGCGACGGCGAAGACTTCATCGAGCTTGTGGTTGATCAACAATATGCCGACACCCCGCTCACGTGCCAGCCGCCGGATGATGACCAGCAATTCTTCGATCTGCTTCTGCTCCAGTGCCGTCGTCGGTTCGTCGAGCAGCAGATATCGAACATCGCGATGCATGGCCCGCGCCACCTCAAGGAGTTGCCGATGGGCGACCGAAAGGTTGGCGACTGGATCGGTGGCGCTGGCGGGGATACCATATTCAGCGCAAAGCTCATCGGCTTCCCGGTTCATCGCCTGGCGGTCGAGCAACGGGCCATTAAGCTTTTCGGCGCCGAGAAACAGGTTCTCCGCGACCGTGAGTTCGCCGATCAGGCTCAGCTCCTGGTAGACGCAGGCGATGCCTGCCGCGCCCGCCTCCGAGGGCGAATGAAAAATGACCGGCTGGCCGTCAATGCTGATCGAACCCGTGGTGGGCATATTGGCCCCCGACAGCACGCGCAGCAGCGTCGACTTGCCGGCGCCATTGTGGCCGATGAGCGCCACGACCTGGCCAGCCGGAATTTCGAGACTGACGCCCGTCAAAGCCTTTGTTGCTCCGTATGATTTGGAGACGTTGGCTATAACCAAGCTGTTTTGTGCGCTCATCGTTATTCTCTTCGTTTCCGGCAATCAGCCGACTTCGCCCGGTCCGGGCTTCTGTCCGTTCAGGAAAATCTTGAGCGGCTGCAGCACCTGCGGTGGCACGTCCTGGCCGCTGAGATACTTCTTGAGGTTCTCGAGCGCGATCCGCGCGTAGTCAGCGGGCTCCTGAGCCGCGCAGGCCGCGTAGGTGGCGGTCAACGGCTCGTCGGCCGCGCAGAAAGCGTAGAGCTTGACGCTGTCAGCCTTGGATTGCTGGGTGATCGCCTGCAGGGCGCCGACGGCGCCTGGGCCGGTATCAGCCCAGATGACATTGATGTCGGGATGGCCCTGCAACATGTCACCGGTCACCTGCAAGCTGACATTGGGATCAACCTTGCTGTTAACTGTGCCGACGACCTTCGCGTTGGGGTTCTTACTTATGGCGTCAGTGAGACCCTTGTCGCGCTGGTTCGTCGGGATCTGATCGGGATCGCCTACAATGCCCGCCACGATGGTGGCCTTGTCGCCCAAGTCTTTGAGGAGCTGCTCGCCGATCTGCCGGCCGCCCGCTACCTGGTCGGCGCCGACATATTCGACGAAGGAGGCGCTCTGGGCCTTGAGATCGTCGTCGGAGACAATGACGTTGACGGTGAAGACGGGGATGCCCGCGTTATTGAGAGCCTTCACGCTCGCCGCGCCCGGACCGGAATTGACGGCGTTGAGCACGACCGCGCAGACGCCTTGCTGGACGAAGGCATCGATCTGGGAAAGCTGATTGGAGTCATTGTCGTTGGCGATGGCGACATTGACGGTGTAGCCGAGATTGGCGCCGTTCTTTTTAAAACTGTCCTGCATCGCGATGTAGTAGGGGTTGACCGTGTTCGGCAGAGCGACGCCGATCGTCGGCTTTGCTTCGCTGCAATTTGCCGGCAGCTTGGGCGCGGCGTTGGCGGTTCCATTCAAGGACAGTAGACCGCCGACGAGCGCGGCCGCGCCCATTAGCATTGATTTAAAGGTCGTTTTATTCACTTTCATTCCTCCTTGTTTTCTCATGCTCGTGCGAAACATCTGCCCCACGAGCCAGGCCTGGTCTCCGGGCTTTTGCCATCGGAAGAGGGGGAGCCGCCAAAATATCAACGGCTCGAATTACGGAGATGGTGAAATCACCGATTTGCGCTGCTTGCGCGCCGATACGTGTCGAAGGTGACGCCGATAAGGATGATCACGCCGATGACCAGCGACTGCCAGTAACTCTGGACGTTGATGACGTTCATGCCGTTGCTGACGACGGCGATGAGAACCGCCCCGATCATGGCTCCGAGCACCGTGCCGACGCCGCCAAACAGGGAGACGCCGCCTACCACCGCCGCTGCGATGGAATAAAAGAGCTCGTTACCCGTGCCGGTCGCGGGAAAGCCGACCATCAGGCGGGAGGTGGCGATGAGCCCACCCATGCCGGCACAAAAGCCGCTCACGGCATAAACACAGAGCGTGGTGCGCGCGACGTTGACGCCGGAAAGGCGTGCGGCTGCTTTGTTGCCGCCGAGTGCATAGATGTGCACGCCGCGGCGCGTCATGGTCAGGAATATGCCGGCGATAATCGCGGCGAGGGCGATCAGAATCACCGGCATCGGCACACCCAGGACCCGTCCCTGGCCGATGACCGAGAAGCCGATCTGGCGCACGGATATGGATTGGGCGCCCGTGATGATCAGCGGGATCGCGAGTGCGACGCCCTGGGTCGAGAACGTCGCGATGAAGGCGGGAATGCGCAAGAAGTAAATGAGCGTCCCATTGATGAGTCCCAGGGAGGTGGCAACCGCAAGAGCCACCAAGGCCGCTACCTCCCAGGGTAGTCCAAGCTGCATTAACAGGGCGGCGAGGACGCCGGTCATGCCGATATTGGCGCCGGTCGATAAATCGATCCCGCCGGTCAGAAGCACGAAGGTCTGGCCCAGCGCCAGAAAGGCGATGACGGTGCCATTGACCAGGAGCACGAACGCGTTGCTCACGGTCCGAAAGGAGGGCGACAACAAGCTTAATGCTATGATGACGGCGAGCAGCACTAGGAAGATGCCGATTTCTTCAGGGAAGCGGCGCTTCCTGGGGACAGCAGATGCTGTTTGGGGAGGAAGGGAGGCCATTTGGGATGAAATCCTAGGTGCGTGTCGTTACAAAAGCGGTGCTAGGGCATTGCGGTATGCCTGCCGGACGGCTGTATTGTCGGTGGCGATCGGTTCGGCCGCGATTTCAAGGCGCGGTGCCCAGGCAGCGGCAACCTCATCGGTCGAAGTGCCCGTCAGAGCGGCGGCCGCCTGAACGGCGGCGCCGGCCGCAGCCGTTTCCGTAAGAGAGCAGATCCAGACCGTTCGGCCCGTCAAATCCGCGAGAATTTGCCGATAGGCCTTTGAGCGGGCCGCGCCTCCCGTCAGGATCAAGCGCCCATTCCAGGGCACGCCGTTACGCGACAGAAGATCCCCACCTTCGAGCAGGCCGCATAGCACGCCCTCTATGGTAGCTCGCGCAATGCCGGCACGCGTGATGTTGGAACGCATGCCGTGGAGCGTCCCGGTGGCGTCCGGGAGGTTAGGAGTACGTTCCCCATCGAAATAGGGTGTGAGGACGAGCCCATCGGCTCCTGGCGGGGCGGCAAGCGCCAGTTCGTCGAACGCTTCGAAGGAGATATCGAGGAGGCCGCGGATGGCGTCGGTTACCTTCGCCGCGTTGAGCGTGGTCACCATCGGCAGGAAGGCGTTCGCGGCATCGGCATAACCATTTATCGCACCCGAAGCGTCCTTCACGCCCCCGGCACGGAATCGGCCATAGATCGTGCCGCTCGTGCCAAGGGAGATAACGGTATCGCCCTCCAGTACGTTGAGGCCGAGCGCCGCGGTCATATTGTCACCCGTTCCGGCTCCCACCACCGCTCCGGTCAGGGCATCAAGGTCGGCCGCGTCGCCGACAATTCCGGCACGCGCATTGGAGGCTACAATCTCGGGAAGCTTGCCTTCCCAATCGATGCCTGGGACGGCGAGGCTTGCGAGTTCGAAGTCCCAGGCATTGTCGAAGGGACTGAAATAGCCGGTGCCGGAAGAGCCACCGCGCTCGGTGACCGCATGGCCTCCAAGCCGGAAGACGATGTAGTCGAAAGGCAGCATGATGCGCCGGGCTTTGGCGACCAGGCCTGGGTGGTTGCGCTCGGTCCAGGCGAGTTTCGATACTGTCAACGCGGGGGCCGGCACCGACCCGGTGCGCCGCGCCCATTCCGCCGCCGGCAAGGCTTCCAGCAGGCGCTTGGCGTCAGGGGCGGATTGCGTGTCATTCCAGAGCTTGGCGGGTCGCAACGAGCGGCCGGCCTCGTCCAGCATGACGAGTCCGTGCCCCTGGCCGCCGACGGAAATGGCGGCGATCTGTGGCAGATAGCTTTTGAGTTGGGACAAGCACGCCTTGAGGGCCTCCCACCAGGCTTCCGGCGCTTGCTCGCTTAGAGGTGGCGTGGTGGGCGGATGCGGCGCCCTCGCTTCCGCAACAGCCAGGCCATCATCCAGCCGGCGAAGCTGTACCGTACAGGACTGCGTGGAGGAATCGATACCTGCGACCAGATCTCGCGCCATCGTCAGTCGTCCACTTGGGTGCCGTTGAGACGTTCCAGGCTCGCTGCAGCATCGCGCCCGACCGCGCCGGAAGGATGGGTGTAAAGTAGGCGCTGCCACTCATAGCCGCGGCTGACGCGTCCGATTTCGGTCAGAGCGTCGAGTAGGGCCGAAATGGCGAGCGAACTGCCGGTCGCGACGACCGAGCCGAGATCGGCATCGTGGTCGAGCGAGAAGCGGATCACGTGATCGGCAAGGGCTGCCAGCGCGGAGTCGGGAGCAGCGGTGACCGCGATCAAGCCAGCGCAAAGGGGCTTGGCCTTGCCGCAAAACTCGTTGAGCTCCTCGGAGCTGCCTCCCTTCGAGAGCGCCAGCACGAGATCTTGTTTCTGCAACACGCCGAGGCCGCCGTGAAGGCCGTCAGTCGGCGACAGATAGAAGGCTGGGGTGCCGCAGACAGACATGAGATGCGCCGCCCGGGCAGCGACCGTGCCCGACGTGCCGCTGCCTGTGACCAAGACTTTGCCTGGGGTTGAGGCGATCGCGCGAGCGGCGCGGATGAATTCGGCGTCAATGGAACTAGCCACGCCGTTCACGGCACGCGCTTCGGCCTCGATCACGGTCTGCGCGATTGTGACCAATTGATCATCGCCCAATGACGGCACGCACCGGCCTCCCCAAAAAACTTTTCTTCTGGCCGCATAATACTATGCTCAAACATCGTGTCAAGAGAGCGCAGTACTGCTCAAATGAGCGATTCAAATTAAGCGCAAACGTTCGCTTTCGAACAAAGCGGCGTTTCAAATTTGACTGGCGTCTATGCAAGAAGCCGGCGAGCGACGCCGGCGTCGGTCACGAGGACATCGACCCACCTGCCTCGCAGGACGGCCGCTATGGCATCGGCCTTCTCCAAGCCGCCGCCAACACCAATGATTTCAGGAATTCGATCGAGCTGTTCACTCGTGATGGTTAGTCCCTGTTCGTCTAGTCTACTTGGAATTTCCCGGCCATCCGACCCGATAAGAGAGCCGCACACATCCGCCACTACGCCCGCAGCCAAGGCCTCCTGGCGCCAATCCTCGGGAAAGCCCGAGCATAGGCAGGACTCCGCGGGGTTCCAGGAGCCTATACCGACGACAAGAACGTCAATATCGACGTATTTCGCCATTGCAGCCGCCACAGCAGGCTCCTGGCGTAAGCGCTGCGCCAGTGTTGGATCCTCGGTCCACATGGGACCGTAGATGGGATAAGCTTTACCACCGCTCAAATTCGTCAATCGCCGAACTAATTCGAGTGGATTTTGTGAAATCTCAAGTCCACCGGGAATGCCTGCCACCTGGATCACATCGACCTTCGGCAGATGCTCAAGGGCCCTGGTCATGGCGGCAAGGGTCCGCCCCCAAGAAATGCCGAGCGCTTGTCCATCTTCCAGCGTCTCGTCGAGCAAAGATGCGGCGAGGTTGCCGAGTGGGATCATCAGGTCGGAAGTCGACATATCAGGCCCGTCTAGAACGAGGACGGCATTAAGTCCGTACTTATTACGAACCGCCTCACCAAGCTCTGCATTGAGGTCGTCAGGCTCCTTGATTAAGAACTGCACGATCTTCTGCTCGATAGCCGCGTTGATAAGACGAGCGACCTTAAAGCGCGAAATCCCAAGCTCACTGGCGATTTGCGACTTCGTCTGCTGACCAATAAAATAACGGCGAGCAGCGAGCGCAGATTGAACGCGTTGCAGCGGACGGCGGGGCATATGACTCTCGAAGTTTGGGCGAATAATTTGTACACGCGATGGCTTCACGCAGCCGCGCGAAGTCCAAGTGTCGTAGATAGCGCTCGCTTGTGCAACATTGCTCTCGAAGGAGTAATTCGAAAGCTGCTTGCGTTGGTGGTCCTTTCGAGCATTTCTCAGCGTTTCACAATGGTCTAACCCACTTGATACAGCGAGTAAGCGCGTGAGCAGCGAGGGTGCGCGATGGGGCGTCCCGAAACGACAACCAGGCCGCGAGGGCGTGATCAACTCCGCCTTTAATGCCTCTCGCGGCGGCTCGTGCAATCGCTAAATGATGGCCGTGGAATTGAATATTTAGGCCGTGTATCCTTAAACGCGTTGGCATGACACGACGAGGCTACGTGGCGGCGCAATATATCGCAAAGGGCTGATTGCTGACTTCGAGCATCCAAAACCTTTGGCGCTCGGGCCCGAGGAGCGCTCTCTCATGTGCTCATTCGCCACTGCTCGGCCAACTTCGGCTATTCGGCGGCGTTCGCTGTTATCGTCAGTCGCTTCATACGAATACCATCGAGACGCAGAAGCTCGGCAAGACTATCTGCAATTGTTCGACGGCCGAGAGCATTTAACATCGCAGTCTCAGCGTCCGTCGCGACCTCCGCAAAAAACTCGTTGATATTGGCGCTGATCCTGCACCGGACGGGAATATCCTCACGTGCCACAAGGATCCTCTTGTCCTCCATCACTGCTAGATAGAGGTCCCGCAATGTGATCTGCTCCCCCGCCCGGCCGAGGTGAAGACCGCCTCCCTTGCCGATCGCTGCCACGATCATGCCCTCACGAGTCAACGGGATCAGCAACTTACGAACAAAACTCGCATTTGTGCCCAGGCCCTCCGCCAAAGTTCGACTCGTGCACCGAAAGCCGTCTTTATCCGCGAGCGCCACGCTCAGCACCATCTGCAACGCGGTCGAAAAGCGTAGATCAATCATCTAGTTATCTCACTATTGCCACCCGAGTGCACACATTTCTGTGATAATGTATCTGACATACTTGCATTTACCGGAATAAATGTATCACATACAGGTGCATTTTAGAAGGACTGTCTCGCATCCGCGCCACCCCTGCAGGAGCACAACGTGTCCGCCGTCCAACCGAAAATCTCTGATCCGCTCGAAATCCTGTTTAAGCCGACTCGGATCGGCGGTCTCGATCTGCACAACCGCATTGCCATGGCGCCAATGACCCGCGCCATGTCCCCCGGAGGCGTGCCGGGTGAGAATGTCGCGCGCTATTACCGACGGCGAGCCGAGGGCGGCGTCGGCCTCATCATTACAGAAGGTACGTTCATCCCTCATCCCAGCGCGGGACACGATGAAAATGCCCCCCGCATCTACGGCGATGACGCTCTCAACGGATGGCGGCGGGTGGTAGAGCAAGTGCACGATGCGGGAGCCCGAATCTTCGCGCAGCTCTGGCACGTCGGGCTCGTTCGGAAGCCGCGGGTCCACGGCGTGGGGCGTCTCTATGAGAGTGGTCTCAGCAGCGACGACCGCCTCAGCCCTTCCGGCATCATCGGAGGGAACGGTTTACCTTTCGAACGGGTCGGTCGGCCAGCGACCTTGAGCGAAATTCGCAGTGCGATAGAGGCCTATGGCGCTGCAGCGTGTACCGCAAAGGCGTTGGGCTTTGACGGCGTCGAAATTCACGGCGCACACGGCTACCTCATCGATCAGTTTCTTTGGGATCAAACCAACCTACGCGAGGATGAGTATGGCGGCGACATCGGCCGCCGAACCCGCTTCGCCGTCGAGGTCATTCAGGAGATCCGCGAGAATGTCGGGCGGGATTTCCCGGTAATGCTGCGGCTGTCGACCTGGAAGCAACAGGATTATAGCGCGCGGCTTGCGGCCAACCCGGAAGAATGGGCTGCTATCGTCCGCCCCCTCTCGGGGGCCGGCGTCGATGCATTCCATCTGTCCCAACGCAGATATTGGGAAGGCGAGTTCGGCACGAAGGCAAATCTTGCGACCTGGACGAAGAAGCTAACAGGAAAGCCGACGATCACCGTCGGATCGATCACGCTCGACAACTCGACGGCCGAGATGATGCGCGGCGAGGGCAGCTTACCCAAAGATAACCTCGCTCCCCTGCTCGCAGGGCTGGAACGCGGAGCGTTCGACCTTGTGGCGGTTGGAAGAGCGCTTATCGCCAACCCCGATTGGCCGCATCGCGTCCGAAACGGTACTCCTCTCGCCCCCTACAGCCTCAGCATGCTTCAGACCCTCGTTTGACGTCCTTCTCCCGTTAGCCCGAAAGAAAACTATCATGTCCAGTCAAAACTCCTCACCCAAGATCATTCTTGTGACCGGCGGTAGCCGCGGTCTCGGCCGCAACACGGCAATAAGCGCTGCAAGAAGCGGCTTCGACGTCGTCATCACATATCATAGCAACAAAGATGCAGCGGCCGAGGTCGTGAGCGAGATTGAAGGGCTCGGCCGAAACGCGGTCGCCGCACGATTAGATACCACTGACGTCGGTACTTTCGACGCCTTTGCCGCCTCTCTGCGTAGCGAGCTGGGTCGGCTCGGAAACGAGAACATCCACGCTCTCGTCAACAACGCGGGCATCGGGCTGGATGCTCCATTCGAGACGACCTCAGAAGAGCTTTTTGATCACCTTGTTAATATTCATTTCAAGGGCGTGTTCTTCCTGACGCAAAAGCTCCTGCCGATCATCGCCGATGGCGGTCGCATCGTGAACTTGTCGAGTGGTCTTGCGCGGGTCGCTATGCCCGGCTTTGCCGTATATGGAGCCCTAAAGGGTGCGGTCGAGGTGCTCACGCGCTATCTCGCGAAGGAACTTGGTGAGCGCAAAATAGCCGTGAATGTCGTCGCGCCCGGCGGAATCGAAACGGATTTCGGCGGAGGGGCGCTGCGCGACATACCTGAGGTTAATACTTTCATCGCGTCGCAGACAGCTCTGGGGCGCGCCGGCGTGCCCGACGATATAGGGCCTGTTATCGCGGCGTTGCTGTCCACGTCCCATCGTTGGATAAACGCTCAGCGTATCGAAGTGTCCGGGGGATGGGTGCTCTAAGCTTCAGCGCTATGCGAGGCCTAGACCGCACCCGTTGAGTGTTGCGTTCTTTGCTTATGACTCCACCAAGGGGCGGCAAGTTCGACGGGGGCTGCGGGACGACAGGGGGTGTGTCGATACGAAGGAGGCTGGTGCCCCTGATCAAATTACACATGAGTCTTGTTCGTCCCTTATTGCGAGGGAAATCCACGGCTCTTCCAGTTGCTGCGTGGGACCGGCTCTCCAACCTGGAAAGCGAAGGTCATGACTTTCGTCGCCTGCGCGTTGACCTCGCAACGATAACTCAGATCGTACCACTGCGAATTCGAGCGAAACGCCGTTCTGGAGACCTCGAGCAAGGTGCCCTCCTGGAGCCGCTCGAGTGGAAGGAGATCCGGGAAATATGCGGGTATGGCATGGAGCAACTGCTCACGCAGTTCCGTTAGGCAAAGTTGGCCGGCCCGCTCGCCGCGCGGCATAGAACCCATCGCAACCATCGAGCTCAAATCGCTGGTTGCCTCTTGCGAAAATAATGCCTTGGCCTCGTGAAGCTTCAAGCCTTGTTGCGTTTGGGCGGCGTCGTCCGATGTCGGCGTCGGCGTCTTTGTCGGTGTGCTTTGCGGGACGTGGTCCGTTGCTGCGGTCGTCACAGCCAACGTCTGTGGAAAACTTTGTTTGGCCGGATCGGGCTGAGCTGCCGGTGAGGCTGAACCACTTTCGGCGCTGTTGCCATCTGGAGACCTTCGGGGACCGCGGTCCTTATCACCAAACAGAAAAACGGGCTTCAGCGCAGGTTGCATCACTTGCTGCGCGCCAGAACCGTTCGTTGGCGATGGTATCTCCGCGCTTCCTGCCTGCGGTTTTTCGAGCTTGGACCGGTTGGCCGGCGGCGAGGCTTGTGTTTTTGTTTTCGCCGGCGGCTTGGCCACCTGCACCAGCTCCACCGTTATCTCCTGCTCCTCCTTCGGAAGCGATGCCGGCGATCGGGGCATTATAAGCGCGGCAACGAGCAAATGAACGACAAAGGAGGCAAGTAAGCTCCACTTCCATACCCACTGCCGATCCGGCTGATCATTGCTCATATTGAACGGTGTGGAACGAAATATCGGCAGCATCAAGCACCTTTCGACAGATTGACAAGGCGGCCCCTGCTGTTACTTGGAAGCTGCAATCCCTCAGGACGACCGTCAGCTTGGCTCTAGTTCAATGAGCCTTTAGCAGCTGTCGCAATCAAGAGCGGGGTCAAACCTGCCGGTGACAGAGCTCTATAAATGTCCGCTTTCGCAAAGCTCAAGAAGATGGTGTCACATCGGCCTCCTCTTTCCGATCATTCTCAAATGAGACTTGCGGAGTGTTCTTCGGTTTAGGTTCTGGCAGCGATGGATCGTAGGGCTCCCAGCCTACCCAGTCTGTCGGGCCTGGAGCATCGCCATTGTGCAGAAGGTACTTGAAAGCAAAGGATAGCTCTTCAACATCATAAACTCGCTGGGTCCGATTCAACCGCGGCCTCGGCATTTCGCTGCTTGCGACTAAAGCGCGGAATGTGCTTATGGAAACCCCGATCGCCGCAGCTGCCTCCTCTTCTAAAGAGCCGAATACATCGGGAAGTCACTGACGAATGGCGGATCGCTTTGCCATGGGCTGCTACCCCTCGTGTCCGCATGCACATGAAACAATCTTAGAACGGGTTGGGCAGGGAAGGCGCCTTTTTATGGTACAGCAGAAACTCGAGCGAGTTGCTTTCCAAAAGTAATAAATTTCAATGGCTTATGGTGCGGTCGAAATTCTCGCCCCAAAAATTACCCAAGCATTGGATTAAAGATGCGCTCGACAATTGTTCGATCGAAACTTCAAGGCCCGTCCGGTATCTGGCAAGTGAACATCACCTGATTAGGTGACACCTGTTCCAGGCCGGCGGCAAATGACTTGGGATTGAACCGCTCCCGGCAGAGGCCTGCGGCATCTTTACGCGTCTTAGCCTGCATTGCCGAGCTATGAGCGATATCAAAAGTCGTCGGATAGGCGTTCACGAAAAGAGCTGATTTTGGCGGTTTGTTCGCAGCAGCGACCAACGCGTTCACGAACTGTGTCAGCGCGTCTATTTTGGCTCCCTGCGCTTGAATCGTTTTTTGAAGATCGGCGATCGAAGGAGCGTCCTGAGCAAATGCTATCGTGCTGAAAATCAATCCAGCCAGACTGAGTGCGATGCTGCGCATGTCGACCTCCCATTGACCTTAGAGAGTGCGTGGAGATCCCACCGCGCGCAAGGGGCTCTAAGGGGCGCCGGACATTGATGGACTGGTTTGCCGGCTCGAGCCATGGGCATTGGGCCATGTATGGGATATGTTCGGCTGCAATCAAGGGAGGGTGGCATGCATTCAAAAGACGAACTCATCGGGCGTCTGAGGCAGGATATCGCCAACCTTAAGCAAGGTATCGAATGGATGGAGGAGGGTCTCTATAAGACCGGCGAGGCTGATAACGGCTTCATCACCGACCGTACCCAGGAAGCCATCGAGTATTACAAAAGGACGGTTGCCGAGCTTGAGCACACGCTAGCCCCGTTGGAGGCCGGCGACTGATTGCGACTGTCCTGTATGTTTTCACTGGAGCATTGGAGATTTGGCCACCCTTCGCAACAGGCGGGCACCGGCGGAATAGCAGCCTGGGACACGACCCTTCGAGTTGTGGAGCGCCCTTTCCCTCCCGACTTCATGCCTGTGCATCCTTGAGAATGCTGTGGTGTCAGCAAACTCGCTTGGAACCTAACGCAACGAAAAGCGTTGTGCATCTTTCGATGCAACCAACGAGGAATGACCCATGGCCGACAACACTTCGACTGAAGACGTGCGCAAGGAATTCGAGAAGCAAATAGCTGATCTGAAGAAGGAGATCGGCGCGATTACAAAAAAATTGGCTGCGCGAGGTTCCGGAGCCTATGAAGAAGCGCGCGATGCCGCTAGCGACGCTTATGATCATGTAAAGGGACAAGCAACAGGATCGCTGAAGCAAGCGCGCCAGCAAGCTCACACCGTGTCTGAAGCAGTACGCGAAAATCCGGGAACAGCAGCAACCGTTTTATCGTCCGCTGGTATTCTCGGCTTCCTCGTCGGCGTTGTTGTTGGTGTTACGGTGGCTGGAAATGCGCGGCACTGGTAAAACCCATGCGTAGGGGGGCAGTAATGCCCTCCCAGCCCGTCGAAAACCTTGCATCGGGCGAATCTGTCAGTTGACATGACAAACTGACACGGTAGCCGAGCCTTTCTCCTCAACGGTCGGGATGAGCGAAATTATCTGTGATGTTGTGTCGGGAAAGGAATTGATTTTGAGGCGGGAGCGTTTCGTCAGGACTATGCTGGCCCCGCTTGTTACTTGTGCCTATTACCGCAGCTCCCTGAGCCTTGTCCTGGAAAACCTTGAGACCCACGGAATCGCCATCCAGAGCCTTGGCTGCGTCACCAAAATCTATCCGGACCAGTTGCGGGCGCTCGCGTCCCTCAGCATGCAGCTGGAGGAATGGCGTTGAAAGCCGCGCCGATCATCGTTTGGTTCCGCAACGATTTGCGTCTGGGCGACAATCCCGCCCTCCACGCCGCAGCGAAGATGGGCGCGCCACTACTCTGCCTGTATATCCATGAAGCGAGGGAGCACGGCTTGCGGGAGCACGGCTTGCGTGTGCCTGAGGGAGCAGCGCTTTGGTGGCTGCATGGATCGCTTGCCGCACTCGACATAGCACTGAGGAAGCAGGGTGGTAGGTTGCACGTCTTGGCCGGGAAGGCCGACGAGCTGATTGAGACCCTTGTCGGGGAGACGGGTGCCTCCGCCATCTACTGGAACCGGCGCTACGATGCTGCCGGCCGCGAGATCGATGCTAGGATCATTGCCGTTATGCGCCAGCGGGGCACTGAGGCCGAAAGCTTCAATGGTTCGCTTCTCCACGAGCCGTGGACCATCCTCACCCAGGCCGGCACTCCGTTTCGCGTTTTCACGCCTTATTGGAGGGACGTGCTTCGGCGCGATGAACCGCCGGCGCCCTTGCCCGCACCCAAAAAGGCTGCTTTCGCCCCGCTACCCCTGACGCTTGAGAAACGCTATGCCTATCTGGCCGGGTTGGATCCCGATCCACAGGTCCCGGACTGGGCCAAAGATATCCGCCGCCTGTGGCATCGGGGCGAGGAGGGCGCCAAGCGGCGACTCGGCGACTTCCTCGACCAAGATTTGAAGGGTTACGCTGATAACCGTGACCGCCTGGCTCGGCAGGCGACGTCGCGCCTTTCTCCCTATCTGCGCTTCGGCAATATCTCTGTGCGGCAGGTTTGGCGCGCGCTCGCCGCCCGGCAGCAATCCGGCGTCACCCTTGCCAGCGATCGCGACATCGAGAAATTCAGGTCAGAACTCGGCTGGCGCGAGTTTTCCTATTCGCAGCTGTATCACTGCCCACTCTTGCACCTTAAGAACATCCAAGGACAATTCGATGCCATGCCCTGGCGCTGCGACAGCAAGGCGCTTGCCGCTTGGCAGAGAGGCCAGACAGGTTATCCTGTTGTCGACGCCGCGATGCGGGAATTGTGGACGACAGGCACGATGCACAATCGCGCTCGCATGATCGCTGGATCCTTCTTGGTCAAGCACCTGCTCATCGACTGGCGCGAGGGCGAGAAATGGTTCTGGAACACACTCGTCGATGCCGATCCAGCCAACAATCCCGGGAGCTGGCAATGGGTCGCCGGTACAGGCGCTGATGCCGCACCTTATTTCCGCATCCTTAACCCGATCATCCAGGGCAAGAAGTTCGATCCAGATGGCGCTTATGTGAGGCGCTGGGTGCCGGAAGTCGCGAGCTTAGCCGCCTCGGTCATCCATAGTCCGTGGACAGCAAGCTCCACACAGCTTGCGGCTGCAGATGTTCGCCTGGGCAAGACCTATCCCCATCCGATCATCGATTGCGACTTTGCCCGAAAGAGAGCGTTGTCAACGTGGCGCGGCATGCGAGACACGACGACACCTGACGTGTAAAATCGAGTTTAACCACGCGCCTGCTTCGCCAGTGACGTCAATCTTTGAATCTGCGTTCTAATCTATAGGCCGAACGACCGAGTTTCGCGCGAATGGCAACCCACATCTACGTCAAATTCCAGTGGACATTCAAAGACTTATTTCGCGGCGGAGCATCATCGCGATTAAATGCGATTTGGCACCCAAAGGAACAGCCGCAGGACCCGGAAGCCCCGGGATGGCCATTCAGTAGGTTTCAGCGGGTCGCCGCGAGCTGCCCGCGCATGAACGCGACTGGCCGTTGCGCATCATCAACATCCTGGAAGTCATAGGCGAAGGCATAGGCCATGGAAGATGTCTATGTTGATGCCAATGCCGGAGGCGAAACCAGCCTGAGAAGGCAGGTGACTTCACAGTCTATGCCCAACGCAATCTCGCTGATAATCTCTACGCCACCCGCCAGCGACTTCTTCAATGGAATACGCCAAACCTTGCCATAGAGCGCTGCATGGTGGTGTCATGGCAAGTCAGAAATGACACCCATGCCGCAAAGTAGAGAAGAAATCGGGAGGAGGGGCATGCTCGCCCCGGATCCTGTCTGCGATGCGGCGTCAGTTCGCCTTGAACATGTGCCGGTCGGCTTGTCCTTGTATGTGAGGGGCTTTCTTCAATCGTGTTTCACCCCGAGCCCGGAGCGTGGCCAGAGATACCTCACATGACCTGCGGATGTCTGGCTTTACCTGCAGATGTCTGGCTTTCCCAGATTAAATGGGATCAAATGTATAGCAGCCATGACAGGAAAGCCTCCCACGAACGCCCTTGAGATACTTGCAGCGGCGGTCGAGCCGATAAGCATCGGCATCTTTTTGTTGCGCAATTTTCCCTTCATGACCTTTGGCGCCGCGCTAGATCCTCTCCGCCAAGCCAATAGGCTGGCCGGAAGAACGCTATTCAAATGGACTCTCATTTCGATCGATGGGGCCGGGGTCATGGCCAGCGCCGGCGTCATTATGCCTGTCGACAGTTCGATCGATAATATGCCGCATTGTGACCTAGTCCTCGTTTGCGCCGGCCTTGATCACGCGAGCCATTACAATTCCAAGGTATTTGCCTGGCTCAGACGTTTGCACCGGCAGGCTTGCGTACTAGGGGCGATAAGCACCGGGCCTTTCCTTTTGGCACGGGCCGGGCTGCTCGATGGACGCCGTTGCGCGGTCCATTGGGAGCAATTGCCCCAGTTCCAGGAAGAATTTCCCAACTGCATCGTCACCAATGAGATCTTCGCAATCGACGGTTTGTTCATCACGTCGTCTGGGGGCACTGTGACCCTGGATATGATGCTCTACATCATCGCTGCCTGTCGTGGGCGACCACTGGCAGCGGCTATCTCAGATCAGTTCAATCATCCGGAAATCCGCCAGGAGCACGACTTTCAGCGCATGAAGCCGCAGTCACGTTTTTCCATCCGGCATGCCAAGCTGGCGGAAGTGATCATGGCGATGGAAAACAGCATTCAGGACCCGGTAGACCTACAGGTACTTGCCCGTCGAATTCAAATCTCGACGCGCCAGATGGAAAGGCTCTTCCTGCGCCACCTGGGCAAGACACCCTCGGATTTCTACACTGGACTGCGTATGGCGCGGGCCCGTGATCTCATCCTGCAGACCGATCTATCGATTTCAACCGTCGCCCAGATTTGCGGATACATGTCATCGACGCATTTCGGGCGAACCTATCGCACCCATTTCGGCGTTACGCCTCGCGAGATGCGGAGCGAAGGCATCCTGCCGCGAAAATAAGCACGCTGCCAAGTTAGGCAACTAGGAGACATTTATGTCGCGTTTTGTAGGTCGAATGTCGCGTTAGTGCGTTTCCATCCCCCCTCAATCGACATAGTTTTATTTCATGCCGCGATCATATCCCAAACTCCACTCGGGGCGATTGTCTTGCGTTTTCGATGATTAGTGCTCCCTTCTATAGAGTAAAATGCCACTCACAAAGAGGTGGTTTAATAATTCTAACTAAATCCAGATTAGTGCGAACAATATGGGGATCATCCTGTGACGAAACACACGCATCCACACATTCTGACCTTGAAAGATCAGCTCAATGCTGGCGAGGTGAGCCGCAGGCAGTTCCTGCGCACAGCGACGCTACTCGGGCTTTCCGCTTCCGCTGCCTATGTTGCCATCGGTGAGGCCGACCCGCTCACGTCCTTTGCGCAAGCCGACGAATTGCCGAAGGGCGGCAATCTGCGCATCGGCATGCGCTGCATGGAGATCAAGAGCCCTCATTTGGCGGATTTTGCCGAACGTTCCAATGTCATTCGCCAGGTTTGCGAATATCTGACCTTCACGGGCCGCGACAACATCACCCGTCCCTACCTTTTGGAGAAGTGGGATGTGAGTGACGACCTCAAGACCTGGACGCTCCATATCCGCAAGGACGTCAAATGGCACAGCGGCCGTCCGCTGACCGCTGATGACGTGGTGTGGAACCTCAAACGGGTGAGCGATCCGGCCGTCGGTTCCTCGGTGCTTGGCCTGTTCACCGGCTACCTTGTCGAGGAATACGACACCGGCGAGAAGGACAAGGACGGCAAGCCGAAGAAGTCGAGCCGCTTGTGGTCGGACAAGGCGATCGAGAAGGTCGACGACCATACCGTCCGCCTCAACGCCTTCGCGCCGCAGATCGCGGTGCCCGAGCATCTCTTCCACTATCCGATGTTCATCATCGATCCAGCCGAGAACGGCGTGTTCGGTCCCAGCTCCAACGGCACTGGGCCGTTCGAGCTCGTCGAGTTCACCGTCGGCAAGAGTGCTAAGTACAAGGCGCGCAAGGATTACTGGGGCAGTGGTCCATTCCTCGATACCTTCGAGTTCGTCGATCTCGGCGACAATCCCGGCGCCTCGATTTCCGCAATGGCATCGCGGCAGGTGGACGGCCTGTCGGAAGCCGATGCTGTGCAGATCAACGCGATGAAGAACTTTCCCCATGTCCAGGTGCTGAAGGTCGACACTACCCAGACCGCCGTCGCCCGCATGCATCCGGACCAGAAGCCCTTCAACGACAAGCGCGTGCGCCAGGCCATGCGACTGGCCGTCGACCACGACAAAGTCATCCAGACCGTGCTGCTCGGCGCGGGCACCTCGGCCGAGGATCACCACGTGGCGCCGACGCATCCCGAATATGCGGCGCTGCCGAAATACGGCAAGGATGTCGAAAAGGCCAAAAAGCTGCTCGCCGATGCCGGCTACCCCGATGGTTTCGAGGTCGACATGGTGACGCGTCCCGACCCGATCTGGGAGCTGAATACCGTTCAGGTCCTCGCTGAGCAGTTCAAGGACATCGGCGTCAAGATCAACATCAAGGCTTTGCCCAGCGCCCAATATTGGGATGTCTGGACAACGGTGCCCTTCAGCCTCACCGCCTGGGGCCATCGTCCGCTCGGTGTAATGACCCTGTCGCTCGCCTACCGCTCCAATGCGGCTTGGAACGAATCCGGTTACGCCAATCCCGAATTCGACAAACTGCTGACCCAGGCCGAGGGTATCCTCGATCCCAAGCAACGCAGCGTTGTCATGGCCAAGATCGAGGCGATCCTGCAGGATGACGGCCCAATCGTGCAGCCGTTTTGGCGTGTGTTTTCGACGGTGATGGACAAGAAGGTGGTGGGCTTCAAGCTCCATCCCTCCCAGTACATCTTCGCCAATGAGTGCGCGGTGACCACCGCCTGATCCCGGCGGTTCCGTCCCGCTCATGTCCCCGGTGCGCCACTGGGGACATGCCCCCAGACCTTCCGTCCTTTTTGATCCGGTCGGCTGCCCCCACCTCGAACCGGATATCGGCCTGGTCCATGGTTACCTTTCTCGTCCGACGTCTGGTCATGATGGTACTCACCATGCTGGTGGCTTCCCTTGTGGTCTTCGCCGTCTCCGAATTCACGCCGGGAAGCGTCGCGAGAAAATCGCTCGGGCCGTTCGCGACCCAGCAGCAGGTCGACATCCTCACCGAGCGCCTGAAGGCCAACGATCCGGTTTTGGTGCGCTATGGCCGCTGGCTCGGCGTGCTGGTCGGCGCGATCCCCGATCCGCTGCAGGATCCGGCCAACGGCCTCAATTTCACCGATCCGCGCGGACCCCGCTATTTCGGCAATTTCGGCTATTCGACGCTCTATAAACTTCCCGTCAACGATGTGATGTGGGACCGGCTCGGCAACACCGCCATCCTGGCCGGCTTTGCCTTCGCGCTGATCGTGCCGCTCTCGATCATCTTCGGTGTGCTTTCCGGCCTGAAGGAGGGCGGGGCGCTCGACCGTATCCTGTCGGTGATCTGCATCACCTTCACCTCCATCCCCGAATTCGCTTCCGGCGTCTTCCTGGTGACGCTGTTCGTCATCCTCTGGCCGCTCCTGCCGGGCACGAGCCCGCTCGACGCCAGCGGCGGCTGGTCGGTCGCCTCTCAGTTCGTGCTGCCGGTCGCCGTGCTTGTCATCTACGATTTCGGCTATGTGGCCCGCATGATCCGCGTCTCGATGATCGAGGTGATGGAAAAGCCCTATATCCGCACGGCGATCCTAAAGGGGCTGAGCCCGCGCCAGGTCATTCTCGGCCACGCCCTGCGCAATGCGATGATCGCCCCGTTCACCGTGCTGCTGCTCCAGCTCAACTTCCTGATCAGCGGCGTCGTCGTCACCGAGCTCGTCTTCGCCTATCCGGGCTTCGGACGCATGCTGCTGGAGGCCAGCCTGTTCGGCGACATTTCCACCGTTGAGGCCGCGACCCTGGTGACGGTGGCGGTCGCCATCATCACCCAGTTCCTAGGCGACCTTGGCTACATGCTCCTCAATCCGCGCATCAGGGTGAAGTGAGCCATGGCCTCCGACCGTATCGAAATCCTCCCGTCGGCCACCCTGGCTCCCGCCCGCAAGAAGCGTGATTGGCTGCGCCTGTTGCGTTCGCACACTGCCGTCATCGGCCTCTTCCTGATCCTCTTCTGGGTCGTGCTGGCTGCGCTCGCGCCGGTGTTGCCGATCCAGTCGCCAACCGACCAAGACGTGATGGCCATGACCGATCCCAATCCATCGGCCGCCCATTGGCTCGGCACCGATATCCTCGGCCGCGACACGCTTTCCCGCCTGATCTTCGGGGCGCGGACGGTGCTGGTGGTGGCGCCGCTCTCGGTCGCGGTCGCCATGCTGGCCGGCATCACCCTGGGCATGCTGGCCGGTTATTTCGGCGGTGTCGTCGACACTCTTGTCAGCCGGTTGTCGGACGTCATCCTCGCCTTCCCGGTACTGGTACTCTACGTCATCCTGATCGCCAATATCGGTCCGTCCGTCCTCAATATCATCATCGCGACCACTATCGCCTCAGCGCCGGGCATCGGGCGCATCGTACGCGGCCTGGTGCTCGACCTGAAGGAGCGCGAATATATCGCCGCGGCGCGGTTGAGGGCCGAGAGCACGCTCTACATCATGATCGTCGAGCTCCTGCCCAATTGCCGCGGGCCGCTGATCGTCGATGCCTGCCTACGCATCGGCTACACCATCATTACCATCGGCATCCTCGGTTTTCTCGGCCTCGGCCTGCCGCCACCAAACCCCGACTGGGGCGGCATGGTGCGCGAGACCACCACCGTCATCAATGTCTGGCCGATGATGTCGATAGCGCCCTCGGTGGCCATCGTCAGCCTCGTGCTGGGTTTCAACCTGCTGGCGGACGGCATGCGGGAGGCGTTCAAGCCATGACCCTTCGGGAACAGCCCCGCACGGCGGCGGCGAGCGACACGCTGCTCGAGGTCCGCAATCTGCGCATCGAGTTCAAGGGCCGCGAGGACACCGTGCTCGCCGTCCCCGATGTCTCATTCCGCGTCGCGCCCGGCGAGAGTTACGGTCTGGTGGGCGAGTCCGGCTGCGGCAAGACCACCACGGCCATGGCGGTGATGGGCTATCTCGGCATCAATGGCCGGGTGACGGGCGGCAGTATCCGCTTTGAGGGGCAGGAACTCGTCGGCGCCAAGCCGGACGTGCTGCGCTCGATCCGTGGGCGACGCATTGCTATGGTCTATCAGGAGCCGATGAGCGCGCTTAACCCGGTCAAGACTATCGGGGCTCAGCTCGCCGAAGTGCCGAGGCGCCATTTCGGCTCCCCGAAGGCCGAGGCCATGGATATGGCCGCCGGGATGATCGAGGATGTCCGCCTACCGGATCCGCGCGATATCCTCAGGCGCTACCCCCATCAGCTTTCAGGCGGCCAGCAGCAGCGCATCGTCATCGCCATGGCCTTGCTCGCGCGTCCGGCGCTGCTGCTGCTGGACGAGCCGACCACGGGTCTCGACGTCACCGTCGAGGCGGCTGTCCTCGACCTCATCGCCGATCTTCGACAGCGCTATGCCACCAGCCTTCTCTACATCTCCCACAATCTCGGCTTGATTGCCGCGACCTGCGATCGTGTCGGCATCATGTATTCGGGCGAGATTGTCGAAGAAGCGCCGACGGCGCAGCTCTTCCGCCATCCCCGTCATCCTTATGCGCAGGGACTGCTTGGCTGCATTCCCGACATCCGCACTGACAAGAACTCGCGCGCCCTGATGCCGATCCAGGGCCAGATACCCCTGCCGCATGAGCGCCCGCAGGGGTGCTTCTTCGGCCCGCGCTGCGACCATTTCGATGCAGCCCGGTGCGGTGCCCAGCCGATTGCGATGCAGGCGGCGGAGGCGGCCGCCCATTCGGTGCGCTGTGTCCGCTGGAACGAGATCGATCCGGCGCAGCCGGTACTTCACAACGAGACCTTGCCGGCCTCAGGAAAAGGCGGAGCGCTCGAAGTCGACGCCGTGACCAAGCTGTATGCTCTTGGTCGCGGGGCAGCGCGCACCATCGTCGCCAACGAGGCGATTTCCTTCTCCGCCGGCAAGGGCGAGATCCTGGCATTGGTGGGGGAATCGGGCTGCGGCAAGTCGAGCCTCGCCCGTATCGTCGTCGGCCTGGAGAAGGCGACCGCGGGTGAGATCCACTTCGCCGGCGATAGCATCGCCCAGGTCGATGCAAGGCATCGCTCCAAGCCAATGCTGCAATCGATCCAGATGGTATTTCAGAACCCGGACAGCACACTCAATCCCTCGCATTCAGCCGCCTTCTCGATCCGTCGCACCATCAGCAAGTTCGGCATCCGCAAGGGCAGAGCGGCGATCGACCAGCGCGTACGCGAGCTCCTGGAAATGGTGCGCCTGCCGCCGGCCCTGGCCGAGCGCCGGCCGAGCCAGCTTTCGGGTGGCCAGAAGCAGCGCATCGCCATCGCCCGCGCCTTTGCTTGCGATCCCTCTCTGATCGTCGCCGACGAGCCGGTCTCCGCGCTCGACGTCTCGGTCCAAGCGGCGGTCGTCACCTTGCTGCTCGACATCCAGAAGGAAAAGCAGAGCACGCTGCTCTTCATCAGCCACGACCTCGCTTTGGTGCGCCATGTCGCCGACAGCGTCGTCGTCATGTATCTGGGCAAGGTGATGGAGCGCGGCCGTGTCGAGGAGATCTTCGGGCCGCCCTATCATCCTTATACCGAGGCGCTGCTTTCGGCGATCCACAGTCCCGATCCCGATGCGGCTCCGCAGAAGCGCATCCGCCTGGTTGGCGAGACACCGAGCCCGATCAATGTGCCGCCCGGCTGCCGCTTCGCCTCGCGCTGCCACCGTAAGATCGGCGCTGTCTGCGACACGATAGCTCCGCCGATACATAAGCTTTCGCCGACGCATGAAGTTGCCTGCCACATCGCACCAGACGTGCTGTCGAGCCTGCCGCCCGTTTTTTCCAAGCCAGATCAGATCGAACCGACCCCATGATCGTACAACCTTCCTCAGCGCCCAACCTCAGGCAGACGCTCGGCTTGTCGCGCGCAATCCTGCCGCTGATGGTAGCGGTCTGCACCGCCGGCGCCGGCAACGGGCTGTTGACGACGGTGGTTTCTCTGCATCTGAGCAGCGGGCACTTTAGTGCCTTTGGTGTACAGATCATTCTCTCCGGGTTTCCGACGGGCTTTCTCGCCGGTGGCCTGGTTGCGCATGGCATTGTCGCGAGATTGGGCCATGAGCGGACATTTCGGATCCTGGCACTGTTGACCGCCCTGGTCGGTGTCTGCTTTGCGCTTAGTGATCAGGCCGTACTCTGGTTTTTGCTACGCCTCTTCAATGGCGTGTCGATGGCCGTCCTGTTCATCGTGGCGGAAAGCTGGATTAACCTCTACGCAGGTCCCTACAATCGTGGGACGCTGTTCTCGCTCTACATGTTGATGACCTCACTGAGCGTGCTGCTCGGCCAGTTGATGGTGCGGCTCGCCGATCCGCAGGGCGGAAGCCTGTTCATCATCGCATCGGGCGTCGGTCTTGGTGGTGTGCTCTTGTCGAAGTTCGTCATGCCCGCCTGGCCTGCTTTGCTGGATACGGGCAAGGGCGTAGACATTCCCGCCATCATCCCGGCGCGGAGCGAGCGTTTCGGCCTGTGGCGTCTTGCCTGCCTGGCACCGGTCACGGTGATCGCTGCGTTCCAGGCAGGCATGACAAATCTCAATGTCTTCGCCATGACCCCGCTCTACGGCGAGCAGATCGGGTTGTCGACCAGTACAACCATCGGCCTCACCACGGCTTTCAGCATCGGCGGGTTCATTGCCCAGTCACCGATGGGATGGCTATCCGATAAATTCGATCGCCGTGCTCTGCTCACCATGGTCGGAGGTCTGGCGGTGCTGTTCTGCACCATCGTCTCACTGCTCGGAAACACTTCGGCCTGGTTGCTCTACGCCTTATTTTTTTGCCTATGGCGCAGCGACCCTGACGATCTACCCACTCGCCATTGCCTTTGGTAATGCACGCATCGAGAGCCGATTCATGGTGCTGGCGTCCGGCAGGCTTCTCCTTCTTTACGCAGTGGGTGGTGTGGTCGCTCCACTTCTCTCGACCAATTTGATGATGCATTTCGGCCCGAGGAGTCTCTTCATTTTCATGGGGAGCGGCGCCTTCTGCGTGGCGGTGGCGGCCTGTTTCAATTTGCTGCGCTCGTCTGGTTCCGCTCCGATCGGCGAGAGCACGCCGGCAGCTGATAGAGGGAACTAGTTTGATGGAACCGGCACCAGACAACAGCGTCTTCGATCTCGTCATCCGCGACGGTACCGTGGTATTGCCCGATGGGCCGGTAATGACTGATATCGGCATACAGGGCGAACACATCGCGGCGCTGGGACCGGGCTTGCCGACGGGCAGGCGCGATTTTTCCGCTGCTGGGCGAATTGTCATGCCGGGTGGCGTCGACAGCCATTGCCACATGGACCAGCAACCGTGGGAGGGGCGTACAACTGCCGATGACTTTCGCAGCGGTACACTGTCGGCTCTGTGCGGAGGCACCACGACCGTCATTCCTTTCGCCATGCAGATGCGCGGCCAATCGTTGCGTGCGGTGGTCGACGACTATTACGACCGTGCCAGGCCGAAGGCGCATATCGACTATGGTTTCCATCTGATCATCGGCGATCCCTCGCAGCAGGTGCTCAAGGATGAGATCCCCGGCCTGGTCGCCGAGGGCTGCACCTCTTTCAAGATCTACCTTACCTATGAAGGGCTTAAGCTCGATGATTACGAGATCTTGAATGTCCTCGACGTTGCGCGGAGCGAAGGCGCCATGGTCATGGTCCATGCCGAAAACGACGCCTGTATCCGGTGGCTGACCGAACGCTTCCTGGCGGCGCGTAAAACGCAATTGCGCTACCATGTGGCCGCGCACCCCGACATCGGCGACCGCGAGGCGACCTACAGGGCGATCAGCCTGGCGGAACTGGTAGAAACGCCGTTGCTCATCAGCCACGTTGCTGCAGCGGGGGCCGTGGAGGAGATTCGGCGAGCCAGGGCGCGCGGCCTGCCTGTCTATGCCGAAACCTGTCCGCAATATCTGTTTCTATCGGCCGACGATGTCGACACACCCGATCTCAGCGGTGCCATGTGCGTATGCACGCCGCCGCCTCGCCACCGCTCCAACCAGCCTGAAATTTGGCGAGGCATCTTTGACGGAACGCTGGAGGTTTTTTCCTCCGATCACTCGCCATGGAACTACGCCGATAAGATCGCCGGTGGCCCGGATATGCCGTTCACGCGAATTCCCAATGGTATCCCCGGTATTGAGACACGTTTGCCGCTGTTGTTTTCCGCCGGCGTCAACATGGATCGGATCTCGCTGCAGAAATTTGCCGAGATCACCTCCGCCAATCCGGCAAGACTGTTCGGTCTCTATCCACGCAAGGGCGCAATCATGCTCGGCTCCGATGCCGACCTTGTGATCTGGGATCCTGATCGGGAGGTGACGATCAGCAATGCCATGCTGCATCACTCGACCGATCACACGCCCTATGAGGGCAGGGCGGTGCGCGGCTGGCCGATTGTCACCATCTCCCGTGGGGACGTCCTGTGGAATGACGGAGATGTCACGTCCAATGCCGGCAGGGGGCGGTTTCTTGCCCGCGAGCGTCCCTTTGCGCCGCAATCGGGGCTGCCACGAGTGCTGGCCTCATGAGCGAGCCCGTTTCCACAATGTCGGCGCGGCTCGCGGGCCGTGTCATTCTGATCAGTGGCGCAGCGAGTGATATCGGCGCGGCAATTGTTCGTCGCTGCCTCAGGGAAGGCGCCAGACTAGTGTGCGCCGACCTTGGCACGCAGGCCTTGGAAGCTCTGGCACGAGACGTGGGGGAGAGCGCCGTCGCGGTTCGTTGCGATGTGACAGAGCCGGACTCGGCCAGGCTGGCCGTAGAGGCGGCGCG
>Ga0207141_10030_pt1 | contig 47071 bp, 64 predicted proteins | sample Alteio_BWMinHeat_5_FD_153553 | JGI IMG/M metagenome (GOLD analysis project Ga0207141, IMG submission 153553) | Enriched cells from forest soil in Barre Woods Harvard Forest LTER site, Petersham, Massachusetts, United States -... | ecosystem: Environmental > Terrestrial > Soil > Temperate forest >... | reverse complement strand
ACGCCTGCGCAACGGTGGGACGAACGAGCATCAGATGCAGCAGTGGTTTATGGAAGCTTTCCGGCGTGAAAATCTGGTGACGGACGATCCACCTATAGTCGCGGTCAACGCTCATAGTGGCGATCCGCACTATGAACCTCGCGCGGAAAACTCGGTACCCATTCGCGAAGGCGATTTCGTTCTGCTCGATGTCTGGGCCAAGAAAAATACGCCTGGCGCCGTCTATTACGACATTACCTGGACCGGTTTCGTCGGCAAAGCGCCGTCCGATCGAATGCGTGAAGTCTTCACTGTGGTTCGTGATGCCCGAGACGCGGGCGTAAAGGTGGTTCAGGAAGGCATCGCCAGTGGCCGCACAATGTGTGGGTGGGAAGTGGACCGGGCGACGCGAGATCACATCAAGAAAGCCGGCTTCGGCGAGTACTTCATTCATCGGACTGGACATTCGATTGGGACCGAGGTCCATTCCAATGGCGCCAACATGGACGATCTGGAAATTCACGACGAACGCCGGATCCTACCGAATTCCTGCTTTTCGATCGAGCCGGGTATCTACCTGCCGGAGTTTGGCGTGCGCAGCGAGGTAAACGTACTGGTGCGGCCCAAGGCCGCCGAAGTCACAGGTAAAATTCAAAGCGAGATTGTAATTATCTGAATGGCAAATCCTTCGACAACTAAAGAAGCATCTGTGGCTCAACCCATGACTACGATGTCCGTGGTCGCGCCAGCAATTGGCTGGCTGATTCCAGGCGCGGGACACCTGATCCAGAAACGTTGGATCCGAGGCCTGCTGCTGATGGGCTCTATCGTGATCATGTTCCTTTTGGGCTTGGCCCTGCAGGGACGTGTCTATCGGCCCAACGGCGGCGATATCCTCGACATTCTCGGATTTGTGGGGGATGTGGGCGCAGGCGGACTGTACATCGTGACCCGGGCCTTGGACATCGGACAAGGTGCGGTTTCGCATGCCACAGCCGATTACGGAACCAAGTTCATCATTGTTGCGGGCCTGCTCAACTTCATCAGCGCGGCCGACGCATACCACATTGCCATTGGGAAGAAGCCATGAACCTGCAACTCTCCCATTTCAGCGCCGCCGTTTTATTCGGCCTGTTCGCTTCCGTGGTTTTCGGAATCACCCAGCGCAGCACCTCAGGAGAGCAGATCCGCTACGGCCTGTACTGCTTTGCCATGTTCGTGGGCGGAGTCTTCGCGGCAGGTTGGGTGATGTGGCTGTTGAGACGCTAGGATGAGACTCGGTTTCGTTGGTACGGGCGCGATAACAACCGCGATCGTGACCGGGTTAAGTTCCTCTTCCACCGATCAACAGGTCATTCGACTGTCTCCGCGCAATTCCAGCATTGCCTCAAAACTTGCAAGTCGGTTTCCGCACGTTTCAGTAGCTTCGTCCAACCAGGATGTTCTCGATAGCAGCGACATTATTGTGCTTGCTGTGAGGCCCCAGGTTGCCGCCGACGTGGTTTCGGAGTTGCGATTCCGTCCCGACCATCAAGTAATCAGTCTCATCTCCACTCTTTCGTTGGCGAGTATCTCAGAGTTGGTTGCTCCGGCTACTAAGATTACGAGAGCGGTACCCCTTCCCTCAGTGGCCGACCGACAAGGCCCGACGCCCATCTATCCTCCGGACCGGCTAGTTGCGGACCTTTTCGCCAGGCTCGGCGCCGCGATTGAGGTCGAAACGGAAAACGAATTCAACGCTCTTTCCACTGCAACCGCCACCATTGCATCTTATTTTGCTTTTGCCGATGCCATCGCCTCATGGTTGACGCAACATGGCGTTCCAGGGCCCAAGGCTCGCGACTACGTTGCCCGGGTCTTTCGCGGGCTGGTCAATGCCGCTGTCGACGCGCCCGGGCGGAGCTTAAAATCCTTCGCTGACGAACACGCAACGCGCGGGGGGATAAACGAGCAAGTCCTGACTTACCTCGTGCAACATGATGTATTTGAGTACGTGTCCGAAGCCCTCGACGCAGTTCTGCACCGGGTCAGCTCAGGGTCGCCTGAATCCTGACTCTTATGTCTGCAGATGTTCGCGCCTGTGGCAGTGGCGCGCTCTTTCATCCTTCCCACACGAATGCATCAAACACCCGCTGGGTATCGAATCCGAGCCGAAGATACAGTTGCACGGCACGGTCATTGGCTTCCGTGACCGTCAAGGACAACAATGAAAATCTCCGTTGGCGCAAGTGGGTTGTAGTCGCCGCCAGCAACGATTCGCCGATCCCGTGAGAACGGTATTCCGGGAGCACGCATACCTGAGTCACATGGCCCACGTCACTCCGCACGCGCGAACACAGAATCAGTCCGATCAGAGTGCGAGTCCGTTTATGAACCGCGGTGAAGGAGGATTCGGGATCAAACGTCCCGCATCCGGGAAAACGTACGATGTTGTTCAAAAAGCGCAACGATCCGCTCAAGGTGCGGTACTGATCGTTGATCTCGGAGTCTACGTGCCCGCGATAAGCCGTAGTGATTACGGCTGCGGCGGGCTGGTAATCCGGTTCCGACCACGGCCGGATCTCGACGTCCGGATGTAACGCCGGAGCTGCCTTGGTTGCGTTGTTCAGTGGCAAGACCATAAAGAGTCGTGCATGACGGCTGAAACCCTGATCGACAAAGGGCTGAGAAAGCACTCCAGTCTCGTGCATGAGCAATTGCGCTTCAACGCGATGGATGCCGGGAGACTGCTGCAGAGTTTCGATTACGTGGGTGAGCAGCCGCGATTCCACCGCGTGAGCATCTGGCAGTCGGCCACCGTTCGCGACAAAGAGATCGCCAATCACGCCCTTGCTGCCTTCGTAAACGAAAAACGCGTAACCGAAGATTCGTCCACGATCGATAGCAGCGTAGCCCGGCAGTATTTTGGCATCCACGTAGCGGAGAATCATGTCGGCGGAGCCGCCGTAATCCCACGAAAGCAGACGTGCCCACACGCTGATCTCGTCATCCAACAAGGGACGCAGGTCGACAGAAGAGAAATGCCTGAGATCGAGAATCTCCACCCATGCTCCTGGAGGGTCGCGCCTTGGCGGTACGCTTAAATTTGCGGCCACAAACGCCGAGTGTATTAGCTTCGCACGCCGCGAGGCAAACGGGGGTACCTCAGAGGATTCACGGCGTCCGAATGACATACGCTCGAGACATTTGGAAGCAGAATGGATTCTTCCATTGAAATCTGACTGATTGCCGACTGCTAAGTGCTGAATGCTTTCACGCTAGTGACTCATCTGCCCCATTCTCTCCGCCGAGACCCAGTAATAATCCAAGCCTTGAGGCGCGAAACTCCCCAGGTAAGAGACGCGGCGGCCCGCGACCTGTTTTGCGATCGTGGTCTGCGAGCCCTCGGGTGCTACAACTAGATGCTCGCCAGCGGGAACCTGCCCCAACTCGTATCGATCAATAATTTGGTTTCGATAGAACGCCAAGCCATATTCGGTTTGTCGAGAGACGCCAGAAACCGCCAGCGGGAGGGGCTTGTTTTCCAGATGGCTGATCTCACTTGCCAGCGGACGAACCGACAGCGTGCTATCGAGCGCAGGACTACCCAGGCGCAGGATCGCAGCAACGGCCAGCACCATGGGAACCAGGGTGATAAAACGCAACCCCGCGAGGCCGAGCTTGGTGCGTAGCGTGACAGCAATGCCGACCGCCAGCACGGCTGCGAACGTAAACGAAATTGCGGCTGCTCTGCCCCAGGGAAGCCGGTGCTGCAAAACGATGTACTGGATCATCAAAGCCGGAACAATGGGCGCCGCCGCGACTACCGAGTGCACGACAAGCAAGAAGGTGTTGGGACTCTCGCCGTCCGTTACACGCCGCCGCACGTACTCCGCCAGCAGCAGCGTGCCCGCTGGAAGCGCCGGCACAATATAACCTGGAAGTTTCGACTTAGAGAAGGAAAAGAACACGACCGGGACGATCAGCCAGATCACAAGAAATGCATTGAGAGCATCTTCCGACGCAAGCATCTGCTGTCGCTCCGCCCACCACACGCGGATGGTTTCCGTCCACGACGCCACTACGAACACAGTCCAAGGGATCAAACCAATCAGCGTAACCGGCAGGAAATACCAGAAAGGCTCGGGGTGGTGATAGAGGTTCGTGCCGAAGCGTGCCAGGTTGTGTTCGAGAATAAAGACGCGCACGAACTCCGGATTCTTGATTTGCACAGCGACGTACCACGGGGCGGCTATGGCGCAGAAGAGCAGCATCCCAGGGATCCAAAGTGTGCGCCAAAGGAGCCGGAAGTCTCGTTTTTTGACGGCGAAGATCAGGATGATCACAGCCGCCAATAAGGGCGACACGGGCCCTTTAGCCAGCATACCCAAAGCCAGAAAACAATAGAAAATAGCAAGCCAGCGATGGGATTCACTCTCGAACCACGCATACCACGCGAGCAGCGCGATCATGAACATGGATGCGAGCGGCATATCCGTCGAAGCTGCGCGAGCGAAGCCCACTACTCCGGCCGCAGAGGCGGTCATTAAAGCGCCATCGAGTTGGAAGCCAGCACGAAAACGTTTCAGAAAGAGATAGATCGCGATCACCATGAGTGTTGCGTCTACGGCCGATGGCAAACGCGCAGCCCAATCGCTCACCCCGAAGATGCTGTAGGCCAACATCGCCTGCCAGTAGTAGAGGGGAGGTTTCTCCAGCCAAGGCTTGCCTCCCAGCGTAGGCGTAATCCAGTCGTGACGAAGCCACATCTCGCGGGCAACTTGCGCATAGCGAGGCTCGTCCGCGCCGATTAATCCAAAGGAGGCGAGCCCGAAGAAAAACAGGAATCCGCAGAACCCGGCAAGCAGAAGCCAATCAGTGGACGCACGGGAGATCTTCAATATTTCCTCAACGAACTATTGTACGGAGGGATTGGTCCGAAGTTGTGCCTTGATCCGCGCCACTGCGACCGACAAAGGCCCCTCGAGAGAGCAGCCGCTGGCGCATGCGTGCCCGCCGCCGCCGAACTGCTCGGCTATCGCCGCCACATCCAGCTGGCCTTTGCTGCGTAGGCTTACCCGAAATCGGCCGCCAGGGAGCTCGCGGAAAAATGCGGCTACTTCGACATCCTGGATGGACAGCGCGTAGTTTACCAGTCCTTCGCAGTCTTCCTCCTTGGCTGCGAAGCGATCCATCTGTTCGCTGGTGACCCAGATCCATGCCAGCGGCCCTTCACGGTGCAGGTTCGAAAGTGCCGCGCCCAGCAGCCGCATCTTGGCGGTGGAATGTCCGAAATATACGTTGCGAGCGCAATGCGCGGGATCGGCGCCAGCCAGCACCAGTTCCCTTGCCAAAGCAAAAGTATGCTCGTTGGTACCTTCGAACATGAACGAACCAGTATCCGTCAGGACGGCGGTGTATAAGCAGGTTGCGATCTCGGGCGAAATCTTCACGCCTGCCTCTCGCGCTAGACGGTAGACCATCTCCGCCGTCGCAACAGCTTTGGGATCGATCCAGTTCACATTCGCAAAAGGCCGTCCACTTACGTGATGATCGATGCTGATCAGAAAACGGTTTTCCAGTCCCTCCAGCCGCGTACGCTGGATGCTGTCGCATTCGAGAATGATGGCGGCTTCATAGCTCCCATTCACGCGCTCGGCGCGGACCACGGTATCGGCAAAAGGCAGCGGCTGATAGATGCGAGGGACCCCATCGTGCAAAACCACATCGGCTTCCTTGCCCATAGAACGCAGAATTTGGCAGCACGCCAGCGCGGAGCCGACCGCGTCTCCATCGGGGCGGGCGTGCGAAGTCAGCAGGAAACGGTTGCGGCGCTCGATGTGACTAAGAACTTCTTTCAACATATTTTGCCTACACCCCGATCAACTCGCTATCGGCTCCTTTTCTTGTTGCGTTTCAAGAGCTCATCGATTCTTGCGGCGTACGTCTGCGAGCGGTCTAATTGAAAATACAACTCAGGCGGACGCCGCAGTTGCAAACGTTCAGCCAATTCACGGCGGATGAAACCAACGGCTGCCGTCAGACCCTCTAACGTGCGTTCAGCTTCCTCATCGTCGCCCTGGACAACCACGAAAATCCGTGCCGAGCGCGAACCGCTTCCCAACATAACGCTGCTAACACTGACCAAACCGATGCGAGGGTCACCCAGTTCGCCCTCCACGATAGTCTCAATCTCCTCGCGCAGGGCCTCTCCCAGTCTTTCCCGATGATATTTTGCCCCACGTTTTTCCACTGCTTTCCCTCAGATTAAAACGAATGAGAATATCAGAAAAATCGGGCTTGCGGAGTCCCTATCGGCAACCTTGGAGGTACTTTCGTGTCAGGCTCAAAGTGCCCTGAATGGAATGAATGGCGCCCTGCGAGGTCAGACCATTTTACGCCTGTATCCGGCTACCAGGTGTGCCAGGACCTCTACTCGCGCCACAACGGCCCCGCAGTTTACTCAAGTAAGCTGGCCGCCATCGAGGAGCAAGGCTCCACTCGAGCTCAGGATAGCTCCGTTCGACTTTTGTTAGACAAGGCATGCTAAACCCCACGGGCAATAGAAAAATCGGCGTTCGGTGAGCCAATTCAGCCATTTTTTCCGCTTTATGAGATAGAAGGAAATTTCCCGCGCTACCCGCGGTGAGACGTCCGACAGGCCCAGTCGAAACAGGTGAACCGCAAAGAAAGCGGTAACTGTTCGCTTCTCCGAACTTAGGGAGACACACCATGTATTTGGAAACTGAAAAGGAGACATTGCCATGACGTACACAGATGTTTTACGCCGATCGCTGGTACCAGTGCTGCTGGGGCTGATCGCTGCCGCCGGGCTCCAGGCTCAAACCTTTTCCGTGCTGTACAACTTCGGAAGCAACACCGGTGACCCACAGAAACCTGCATATTCCGGCATCATTGCCCAGGGCCGGGACGGCAATCTGTACAGCACCGCGCCCGGAGGAGGCACCTGCTGTGGCGCGGTCTTCCAGCTCACACCGGCGGGGAACCTGAAGAACATACACAACTTCACGGGCAGCAGCAACGATGGCGCGTTCCCCCAAGGCGGCGTGACGCTCGGTAGCGATGGCAACTTCTACGGCACTACGTATGAGGGCGGCTCGGTAACGGCAGGGGCAGTATTCAAGTTAACGCCGGGCGGGACTTACACAACCCTCTATAGCTTCACGGGCGGCAAGGACGGAGCGTATCCTTATGCCCCACCGGTAGAAGGAAACGATGGAAATTTCTACGGCACAACCACTGCCGGAGGGAATACCAAAGTGTGCGGTGGCGGCTGTGGGACGATTTATAAGATCACGCCTGCGGGAGCACTCACTACCCTCCATGAATTCGACATCACCCACGGCTATGAGCCGTACGGGCCTCTGGTCCTGGGCACGGACGGCAATTTCTACGGAACGACTCCGGCTGGAACTAGTGCGAATGCCGGTGTTGTCTTCAAGATTAGCCCCGCCGGCAAGTTTACATTGCTTTTCAGTTTTGACAGCACCCACGGGGAAACCCCTTTCGCCGGCCTAGTTCAGGGCGCCGACGGGAATTTCTACGGGACCACGATCTACGGTGGCACTGGCGGCGGAGTCGTCTTCAAGATCACCCCGTCGGGCAAGCTCACCATTTTGCATGAAATGAACGGAACCACGGACGGAGCCAGGCCTTACGGCGGTCTGGTGCTAGCAAGCGACGGCAACTTCTATGGCGCAAACTCCAACGGAGGAACTGTTAATTCTAACTGTGCGGATGGCTGTGGCACGGTTTTCAAGATTACCCCCAAGGGAGCTTATTCGGTGCTCTACAAATTTGATTACACCACCGGAGCGACGCCCTACGTTACGCCTTTCCAGCACACCAGTGGAGTGGTTTACGGGGACAGCCCGGTAGGAGGCACTGGGAACGTGAGTCCCTGCGCTCCAGGCAACTGCGGCGTGTTCTATAGCTGGCAGGACTCCAAGTTGACGGCTTTCGTCAGCCTATTGCCGTACCTTGGCAAAGTTGGCAAGACCGTCGAGTTTCTGGGGCAGGGATTCAACGGAACAACCAGTGTGTCCTTCGGCGGGACCGCTGCCAAGTTTCAGATCGTCTCGGATACCTACCTGACAGCGGCCGTCCCCGACGGCGCAACTACAGGCTCCGTGACGGTGAAAACCTCCGCCGGAACATTACCCAGCATCAAGGTATTCCGGGTCACGCCGCAGATATTGAGTTTCAATCCGACCAGCGGCCCGGTTGGCACAAACGTGACAATCATGGGAGTGAGCTTGAAGCAGGCCACGAAGGTTGCCTTTGGCGGCGTGACGGCAACCAAGTTCACGGTGAACTCGGATAAGCAGGTGACCGCAACGGTTCCTACCGGGGCGAAGACTGGGCACATCACGATTAACACTCCAGGCGGAGTGGCCGTCAGCAAGGGTGTTTTCAAAGTCACGAAGCACTGAGGCACGATCTTGAATTTGCTCGCGAATGCCAGATGGGTATCTGGCAGAAGTCGCGCTGCGATGGAAGCATGTGGACTGGATCGGCTCGAAGCTCACCGTTGAACACGGGATTGTGAAATCAACATCTCGATACTGACGGAGGGATCTCGCAAGAAGATGGCGCTGGACCCTCAACTAGCCTCGGCTCTCTCTGCCTGGAAGCAGGCCACAGAGATCCGCGATTGGAGGACTGGATATTCGCTTCTCCGCTGAATACGGGCCGGCTGCCGATCAGTTACGCGGAGTATCAGCGGATGTTTGCGGGAAGCGGCCAGAGCAGCCGGGGTTGGGCTCGCCATTGATTCCCCGTCACTGAGTCCAGACTGTAACTCATCGAAGGATTGGTCGGGGCGATAGGATTTGAACCTACGACCCCCTGCGCCCAAGGCAGGTGCGCTACCAGGCTGCGCTACGCCCCGACTGTCAACGAGTTACCACTGGTTCCAACCTATCAGAAGTCTAAGGTAGGTGCGCTGCTGAAGCAAGCTCTGCCACCAAAGGCAGGGTCAACGAGCCATATGGCGATTTTTCAACATTTAACTGCTGGCCTCGCCCGTCGCACCAACTTCTGGTCTAAGGCCATCGCAAGCAGCCTGCCTGGTAGAAGCAGGAGGAATCCGCATAGCCACGCCCCCCGTACAAACGCTGACTCCGAATACATCGTGCCATAGCTCGCGAGGATGCAACCGACGATTTGCAGGGCACTAAATACCAGCCACGCTCGTTTGCTCACTGTATCTTCTCGGCAATATTATGCACCTTGATCGACAGCAAATGGTTAACTGTCGCAAACAGCGATTTCGCTCAGAACCGCTTCAACGTCAGTGGTGTTATAGATATTTCAACAGGAAGTCATCGTACCGAAAGACTGTCACCCACGCCGATATCTCTCAATGCTCCGCTCCAGCTGCCATCGTCCGGTTCGTTGACAAGCAAAATAGAGAAAGACCACCATGGCAATGCACCCGGCGGCGATCAGTGCCGATAAGCAGTCGTGTCCAAAGCTAGTGGACTATAAGCGCTATCAGGACCCGCGCCGGAACCGATCAGGGTCAGCGCAACTGCCTCAAGCAGATGGCAAGGCCTCGTGCCAGTTTGCGCGTTTTTAAGCCTGCCCCTACAAAAGCCCTGAAACCGCTGTGGACACAACGGAAGCACGGCGCAGGAACGGCGGGCTTGGGAGCCACGCCATTCCTGGTTGTGCCGGCATTTTGGACAAACGTGAAGGACCTCACGTTTGCGCGGAACTGCCTCTCAATGCCCACCTGAGCTTCCGGGAGTGAAGGAGACGCCGCGCAGGACTTCTGCAAATCCGGCCGTCAGCAACGAGGAGAAGCTTTCGCCAGTCGGCAGAGTCGTCGCGCTCAAATTGTCGGTGATTGCGACGAGTTGGTTTGGATCCGCGCCTTGGTCGCCGTTTCCGCTCACGGTCGACGTAATTCCGTAGATCGTTGCCGTACCGTCCCCGTTTACGACGCCGGTAATATTACGCAGGCCATCTGCTCCGGGAGACCATGGCAGGCCGGTCGCCGGATTGTTCCCAGTCGGGTAACCAGCGACGGTGTAGGGCACGCCTAATTGCAGTCCGGATTGCAACACATAAGCCAGGTTCCATTGGCCGGTGACGGAATCAAAGATCCACTTCTGCAGTCCTGCGGTCGGTTGCGATGCGGCCGCCGTATAGATTCCGTTGGAAAAGGTGTTCGTACCGTTGCCCTCATCAGAAACGTAAAGGGTGTTTGCGTTGGCAAACCACACGCCGAATGGAAACGAGGTCGTGGACTTCAGCGTCGTGGGGAAACCCTTCAGCACGCACATATTGTTCGGATCAAGACCCTTGGTCTGCAGAACTGTGGGATCGTAGGCCAGCGGAGTGGTGGGTAGGATTGCGTTAGCCGCTGGCAGGCCGACACCGTTTGAATCGTTGCAAACCGTGAGGCTGGGGTCAACGAAGTATACGGTGTTAACGCCGTTGCCGCCGCTGCCTTTGGTGTAATAGACAACGTTGTTGAAGATCCTGAGGCCGCGGAAATTGTCGTCCTTGCCGATCTTGTCGTGAGAATCGCCTAATTGGGTTATGTTGAAACTGGCTACCGGCGTAGGAGTGCCGGGCCGCTGTGCGATCTCAGCTTTAGTCTGGGGAGTAAGTATCTGGGCACCTGCTGCGACGATGATACCGTTCGGCTGAGGATTTCCGCCGTTTCCCGCATTCCCCGCCGTGTACAGGAAATTCGCTCCATTCGTGTTGTTCAGGATGGCAGCACGGCCATTGTTTCCGCTGTATGCATTAGTTTCAGTGAACTTGAACTTTCCCTTAGCATCGACGAGCGCAACGGCGCGATAGTAGCTCTCGCCGACTGGATTGGTCGGATCCAAGACGCCGGGCGTATTGGAATTCGACACATCGAGGTTGTCGATGGCTGAAACGTACCCCATGAAAGTCAGGTATTGGCCGTCGGTGGAAAGATTCAGGGCCACTTCGGATTTAGAGGAAAAACTGGTGACCATGTGATCCTTCTGGGGTGGGCCACTATTCGGAACTTCGAGTGAGTTGATCAATGCTCCCGCAGGAGTGTACTGGTCCAGGAACAGCTTGGAGGTGATGCCAAAGCTGCCATCAACCAGATTGTTGTTCCAAACATACGGGTAGGTGCCGTCATTGACTGCGTTTCCGTTACATCCACCTTGAGTAGCCTGGCAGTTTGGCGGCAGCAGTTCGCCAACCGTCACATTGTTCGGATTGTTGTCGTACACAGAACGGCTGACGACCAGGTTGTTGGGAGCGAAATAAGTGTTTTGCGCGGACGAAACCGCAAAGCCGATGAAAACGAATATTGAAACCATAGCCAGACGCCGAGCGCTCGAGTGCAAACGATCGAAATTTTTGACGCAGTTAGCTGTCATAGGGAGTCTCCTTGGAATCTTAGGGATTGGTTCGCAGTCGATTGTGTCAGCTAATCTTTGCTCGACGGTTACAGAACCGTTACAGTTGGATAAATATCATGCGCAGAGCCCCAAGACGCAGGCCCATTACACCCGCCAAGGACGAAAACTTCGTTCTCGACGAATTTCCCCTATTCTGATACGATTGCGCAACAATGCGAGTTTAGCCTGATTTAAGGGCTTCTTGCGATTACAACATCCGCTCTTGCCCAGCACTCTCCCGGCAAAGTCATCCGGATCTCTTTGGGGGACGACGTGAAACGCGTACTGATCTTCGTATTCTGTGCAGCTAGCTTTCAATGCACGATTACGCCCACTGTACTTGGGCAGAACACGAACAAAACTGCAACGGACCGCCCACCCAAAGGCAAACAATTCCGCGTAGACCACTCGTTTAACGGTGCGGATGGAGGCATCCCCACTGGAGCTTTGATCCAGGACGCAGCTGGCAACCTCTACGGCACTACATCCTCCGGCGGCTCCGGCCTCGGGGTAGTGTTCAAGCTGGATACATCCAATAACGAGACTGTGCTGCACGTCTTCGGCGGGCCGGACGGAGCCACCCCTTACGGACGTTTGCTTCGGGACGGTGCCGGCAATCTCTATGGCACTACATTTGCCGGCGGCGCCTCCGGCTTGGGTACTGTCTTCAAGGTAGATACGAGCGGCAAGGAAACGGTATTGCACAATTTCGCTGGAGGTGCGGACGGAGCGAACCCTTACGCAGGTTTGGTAATGGACAACTCCGGGAATCTTTACGGCACCACCGAAAGGGGCGGCTCTTTCGGCCTGGGTACGGTATTCAAGTTTGACACCGCGGACACAGAGACCGTGCTGCACAGTTTCGCTGGAGCTCCGTCCGATGGTGCTGACCCCAAGGCGGGTGTGATTTTAGACCCCGCGGGTAACCTCTATGGCGTCACCTTCAGCGGCGGATCTGGCGGCGCGGGAACCGTGTTCACACTAGATACGACAAACACGGAAATTGTCCTCTATAACTTTACCGGCAGTGCCGACGGCGGAAATCCGTTTGGAGGTTTGGCTCGAGACGGGGATGGTACGTTGTACGGCACGGCTGAAATTGGTGGCAAAAATTCTGCTAGTCGATACGGTTGTTGCAAAGGTGTGCTGTTCTCCGTGAGTGGCAGTTACGGCCCAGCGATGGAAAACGTACTGTACACGTTTACCGGGGGCAAGGATGGAGGAACGCCAGCCTCAGATCTGGTTCTACACAATGGCGCCCTTTACGGGACCACTTTATCCGGCGGTCCGGGTCACCGTGGGACAGCCTTCAGCGTAACCATTGCGAGCGATCAGGAGACGGTGTTACACGGCTTCACTGGGAAGGCAGACGGTGGAAGTCCGCAAGCCGGTTTGCTGATCAATAGTGCCGGCGTCATCTATGGTACTGCTGAAAAGGGCGGACGTTTCAAACAAGGGACGGTGTTCCAGTACAGCAAAAAGTGACGGGGTAATGCAGATCCGCCGAGTCCGAGAGGCTACGAGCGACTTGGGACGCTGACGCAACAACCAGCGTTTGTTCGTTCTCTTTGGTGCGAAGAGAAAGAATCCAGCGAGGCAGGCGAATCACGGTTCGTGATTTTTCTAATGCAAACGGGAATATTCGGAGGTTACTTCTCGCAGCAGGGAACTGCCGGGGTCGGCAATCTGCCAAAGCGTCAGGAAGTCTTGGTAGGCAGTCCGAGCTTTCGCTTTATCAGATAACAACATGTAAGCTCTCCCCAGTTGAACATGGGCAAGCGCACCCAGGGCACCATTGGCAACGCGTCCGCGGTGGTCGAGGATCTTCTGGAATTCAGCCACGGCTTCCGTCCCTTTCCGCTGCATCAGATATGCCTGACCGCGAAGATAGACCGGATACAGAGTATCCAGCGTGATCGGGTCTCCACCTAATTCGTAGGGTCTGCTGATCTGTAATTCTTGGATTGCCCGCTCTGGATTCTTTCGCTCAATCTCAATTGCCGCTCGAATGCTGGGTAACCAATAGTTCTCCAGCCAGATGTCGTTCGGAAATCGCTGGCTGAGATCCAGTGCGATGTTGTGGGCCCGAGTTACGCTCCCGGCGCGCGCCAGAGCCAGAGCCGCCAGAGCCTGCACGTCGGTTCCCGACGCCATAGTGAGAGCCGCGCTGGCCTCTTGCTTTGCCTGCTCCACATTCCCAAAGTCTGCCTCTCGCAAGGCGGTGTGCGCCCGCCACTCGGCCGCCCTTCCTTTTGCTCCGTTCTGAACCGCTGAGTCGACGGCTCTGTTCAAGAAGTCGTGGGCACTGCGCAAATGTCCATGCAATGCCTCGGTGTCTGACTGGCTCAGAAAAATAATATCTTCGTTGCTTGGGTTGCCTGTCGCGGCCGAAACCAGCCTTTCCATTTCCTTGATGTCGTCGCGCATAAAGGCGAGAAGATATGAGGTTTGGGGAACGTATTCATGTTCCAGTTTCCGAGTCTGGATTTCATCGAGAACCGATTTGGCTTCATCGAGGCGATTCAGGGTAATGTAGGTGTTGGCAAGGTCGATATAATTGACCACGTCGTCCGGTTCCAGTTTCAGCGCCTCGCGATATCCTGCCGCAGCCTTGTCGTATCGGCCGAGATACCCGTCGCAATACGCGGACTTATGATACGGAACCCAGTCTCGCGGGTACGCCTGCTTCCACTGCTCGTAAACCTCGATTTCCTTTTCTAACTCCCCCGTGGCCATGTTGTAGTAGGAGGAATCAATGTAGAACTTTTCCCGTTCTGTTACTTGTCCCCTAAGCTGATGAGCTTTCTTGGTCTGCTCGGCAGCCAATGCGGCATCGCCAAGGTTTGAGTAAACCGTCCCCAGAACGGCGTGTGCCATGGCGAAATTTGGGTCCAATTCGACCGCCCGATTGAGCAAGGGCAAGGCTTCATCATCCCCTTTGGAACGCTTAGTTCTTAGTGCCGCGCTATAGGCTTGCAGCGCCTCAAGCGATGGCGTCGTGGCCTGCTCCACAGGCATGTCATACTTTTTGATGGAAGCCAGCGATTCTCCAAGCTTATTCCGCATGTTTACGCCCGCGTCATGCAGCTTCGCCAATACTTCCTCGCGACTGTTTGCCTCCGTCTGCTCTTGCGCCAACGAATCCTCGTTCTGACAATTCACGGCCCTGAGCTCAAGGGCGTAGTGGCTGCCAACGCTCGAAATAGACCCCAGCAATGTGGCCTTGCTGCCCGCGCGCTGGCACAAATCCCGCGCCAGTTCCGGGGTCAGCCTCTCATTAGTCGAGCGCCCCGCGTAACGAAGCAATCGGGTTACATTTTCATCGGAGACAATGTTGAGATAAGGCGACTGTTCCAGTTCGACCCGCAACCACTGCTTCAGGGTTTCATCCCACACGCCATCGCCGGTCTTGTTCGTGAAATCGGCCAGCAAGACCGTGTCCTTGTCGGTCAGCCGCGGGGATGGCTGCTGTTGACGAAAGAAATAAGCTCCTGGCACCAGCAGGGCGAGCACTCCGGCCACCAGCCCCAAAAAGCGCGAAGGCTCCTTCCTCCAGCCTGCATAAACTTGCTGCCCCGCATTTAGTGCTTTCAAATCCGTCAGCATCTCGGCGGCGGACTGGTATCGTGCCGCGGGATCCTTCTCCAGGGCTTTAGAAATGATTCGCTCGAAAGCGCGTGGGAGAGCCGGATTCAACTCGAGCGGAGGCTTAGGCTGTTCCGCTAAAAGCGAGCGGAAAACGACTGCCGTGGTCCTGCCACCGAATGCCTGCTGCCCCGTTGCCATTTCATACAGCACCACACCAAAACTGAACAGGTCGGTGCGAGCGTCGAGGTTCTCCCCTCGCGCCTGCTCCGGTGACATATAGCAAACTGTTCCAATCGCCGATCCAGATCGGGTAAGACTCGATACTTGCTCTTCTTCATCAAACGGGAGTCGTACTTCCAAGGGCAACCGAGATACTCCTTCTCGGGTTGAAAGCGCAGGTGACTCCAGGTTGGTTCGTGGTCGCAGCTTGGCTACACCGAAATCCAAGATCTTTGCGCGCCCCTTCCGCGTCACGAAGATGTTCGCCGGCTTAATATCCCTGTGGACTATGCCCTCGGCATGCGCAGCCTCCAGCGCATCCGCGATTTCAACCGCGAGTTGCAGCACTCTATCGGTTTCCAGCGGCTGGCCGGAAATCAAATCATTAAGCGTCTGCCCGTCCAGGTACTCCATCACCATGAAAGGACGGCGCTCGTGTTCGTCGACCTCGTAGATGGTGCAGATGTTGGGATGGTTTAAAGAACTGGCAGAACGAACCTCACGGTGAAATCTCGCAAGCGCATACGCATCGTGGGCAAGGTGCTCAGGGAGGAATTTCAATGCGACGGTGCGACCCAGTCGCGTGTCTTTGGCCTTGTAAATAACGCCCATGCCACCGGTCGCCAGATGCGAGACTACTTCGTAGTGGGAAAACGTGGTCCCCGCCAGATTCTGGTTCACATCAGTCTCTATTGGGCTAGTCTGATCTCGGCTTTTTTCCGTAGCCAAGGCTTTAGCAACTGTTTCCAGCGCCGGGGACTCGATGAAGTTTCTCGAATGCGTGCTATAAACCAGGAGTGAGTCAACCTCGCGACGCAGCTCTTCGTCGCCGGCACACGCCGCGTCGAGAAACGGCCCCCACTCGGCCTCTTCGTGTTCCAGGGCGGCGTGATACAAGGACTCGATTTGCCGCAATCGCTCAGTCATTGGATTCTGGTTCGCTAAGTGCACGCATAAGCCATGACTTCGCAAACTTCCAGTCGCGCATGACGGTTTGCTGAGAAACTTTCAGAACTTCTGCCGTCTCCTCGACGCTCAGCCCGCCAAAAAAACGCAATTCCACTACTTGCGCCTTTCTCTGGTCCAGCAGAGCCAATTGGTTTAGTGCGTCGTCGAGGGCCACAACGTCTGCGTCCGGTTCCTGAGAAACAGCGAGAGCCTCATCCCACGATATGTGATGCGCTCCCCCGCCTCTTTTCAAGTAATGCCGGGAGCGGGCAAAATCTGTCAGGATGCGACGCATGATTCGCGCCGAGACGGCAAAAAAATGAGCGCGGTTCTGCCAACTCACTTGCTGGGTGTCGATGAGTCGAAGGTAGACCTCGTTCACTAACGCCGTGGTCTGCAGGGTCTGGCCGGGGCCTTCCCGGCGCATATACTTTTGCGCTAAGCGGTGCAGTTCGCTTTCCACCAAAGGAGCTAACTGCTCGAGCGCAGCCTCGTCCCCCTCACCCCAGGCTCGGAGCAGTTGGGTGACCCCCACCTTTGCCAGGTCCTGAGAATACGTCATGATTCCTGCTCCCCCAATGCCGAAAAGTATCACAGTGGCAGGACGCATTCCATCCTTTTGAAGTCTTTGATCGATGCTTTCTGCAACGACACAAGAAATGCACTTATGTTGCAGATAAAGTGGCATCCTTCGTGAGCCAAGCCGCCTTGGTCGGCCTATTCGGGACTCACTGGCCTCTGCAACTCTCGGGTTGCCCGGGATCTGTGCAGAAAAACAATTTCCAGCGGCGATGTCAGTTTCGGACCCCACTTCCCGCTATACCAAGTAAGGCAGTGTGAAATTACTGGTTTGGAATTTTGCCAACAAGCGCCAAACCCCCAATGTTTCCAACGTGAAAATCTTCAAGTAGAGAAGGGCCATGAGCAGACTCCAGCACATTTCGACTCACGTCTCAGATCGCCCGAAGCCGGTTTTCTTTGATCGGTCTGGGAAACGCTGGAGGCTGTGCTTGGCAACGCTGGCCGTGGTTGCATTCATCGGCATCGCTGGCGCCAGCCTTTTTGTTGCCGGCCTATTTCATGACCCACGTTTTCCAGCGATCAAAATCGACGACGCTGAACGGTTGCGGCAGGATGAACGCAACGATCAGCTAGGAGCGCAAGGCACGCTCGTGAAAACAGCCTATGCCGAGGACAAGGCCGCCCTCCCTACCGCCAACGTTCCGCATCGTGGTTCGATGCCTGCAAGAGTTTCTGCCCTCCCCCCCGTTGTCTTTGGTTTTTACGTTCCATGGGATGAGAACAGCCTGTTTTCGCTCAAGGCGAATTCCGCCCACCTGACTCACGTACTTGCCGGGTGGATCCTGCAAAATGGCGCTGGCGATCTGCAAGACCATACGGAAATTTCCATCGTGGAGTGGTCGCGACAGGCGAAGCTACCCGTGCTAGCCGTGGTAACTAACTTTCGCGATGACGGGTGGCAATCGCAGGAAGTATTTCCCACCCGGCCGCGCGGCGGAGGCTTGTGAATAACATCCACGCCAGCATTCACAAATACGCAGAGGCGAGTCACGAATTCCTGGTGACGCTGGATGCCGATACGCTCTTCTGTCCGAGCACCATCACGAATCTAGTCCGCCATTTTTCCGACCCCAGGGTGGCGGCGGTTTCCGGTAACGTTAAGGTCGGAAATCCGAGAAAGTGATCGCCCGCGTTCAGTCCATCGAATATGTGTGCGGGTTTAACCTGGACCGCCGAGCACTGGAGCTGCTCAATGCGGTCACTGTGGTCCCGGGAGCGGCTGGTACCTGGCGCAAGAGTGTGGTCCTTGAATCAGGCGGCCACTCCCTGGACACGGTTGCCGCTACGCAAACGGGAATTTCACCACCATTTCTCCGCCGGGCGCGACTTCGACCGAAGCGAATGGGATCAATGCAAAAGGAGTAGTAGTCGGTTCGTACGTGGATTCCACGGGCGCGACGCACGGGTTTGTGCTGACCGGCAAGAAATACAAGACCCTCGACGTGCCCGGTGCCGCAGGCTATACCGCCGCATGGTCAGTTAACAATTCTGGCGTGATTGGCGTGTATGGAATCAATTCTGCCGGCAGTTACGTTTCTTTCACGACCAGCAACAATGGAAAAACTTACAAGAGTTTTGCCTACTCCGGAGCCGGAACCGTGGGGACCGTCATTCACGCAGTCAGCAACAAGGGCGATATTGACGGTACCTATTTCGACTCGAATGGCCTGGGAAAGGGCGTGCTCTTCCACCAGGGAAAATTTTATCCATTTCAGGAGACCAATGATTGCGGCGTTAGCCCTTGCAGCACTCGTGCGGACGGGCTCAACGGCAGTTTGCAGATCGTGGGACGCTATTCGCCGTCGGATGGCACCAGTCACGGTTTCATTGCGCATGCGAAGTAGGTGTGTTCGAATTGTGAATTCAGGGGCGGCGACGAGCGACTCGCCGCCCTCGCCGTCAGCATTTCATCCTGCGAGTGGGTAAAATAACAGGCGGAAAAGAAAGCCGCATGTCCTTTACGACGCTTGGAATCGCGGGGGTCGGCTCGCACACGTTTCGGCATTCAGTGGGGAGCATTTTGGCGGGAGCGCCACCTCACCATTCGGTCACCAACCAATACTTGCAAGCCGCAACGAAGACCAAGCGAATCCTCCAAATTTTCTGCGGCTTAGTCGGAGTGCGCAAGAATGTCTTGGAGTCGGAGCGCTTATTGGACCCTAATGGACCCAGATTTTTGGAGAAGGGTTTCAGCAGGTGATTGAAAGAAATGGTAGGCACGAGGAGACTCGAACTCCTGACCTCTACCGTGTCAATCTGCTTCTCTTGAATACTTTCAACATCTTAACAGGTCTGCTGGGACTGCCGAAATACCTTTAAGAACACCGTAGACGGAACAAGAACGGGTGCTATAACGGGTGCTGCGAAAAAGTGCAAAGTCGCACTCTGGAGTGCGCCAGGCGACAAGTCGCCCTCTAGCATCAGTTCACCCTCGCCCCGCCGCAGCAGTTCTTGTATTTCTTCCCCGAACCACAAGGGCATGGATCATTCCGTCCGACCTTGGGAGCATTGCGTCGTGGCTCGTGTGCGTGGACGCTTAAATCGGCTTCCCGTTGCGCTCTGAAATACTGATAGGCTCCCAGCGCCGCCCGCCATTTGCGCGATCATTTCTTCCGCTTCTCCGGGCTGATCGGCTTCGCAAAAGACCGGATCAAAATCGGTTTGCCGTTGCAGACAGAGAGTGATGGACGTAGACTTGGATGCCATTGCGAAGCAGGAGGAGTTGCCGAATGGAAGCAAAAACGAAGTGGCGGAATCTGCGGTTTCCCTTATTGGCTCTCATTTCTACTCTGATATTAGGGACTTCTCTGTGGTGCGAAGCCCGAGCGGAGAGCATCCTGTACACGTTTATGGGCGGGGTTGATGGCGGGTATCCCTATTCCAGCCTCATATTCGATGGGAACGGCAACCTCTATGGAACCACCGAAATCGGTGGTTTCTACGGCAAGGGAACGGTCTTCGAGCTAACTCCCAATGCAGGAAGTTGGACGGAAACCGTCCTTTACAACTTTGGCACCAACTCGGCAGATGGGATTTATCCTCAGGGAAGCGTAATCTTCGATTCTGCGGGAAATCTTCATGGCACGACCTACTATGGTGGTAGCAGCACGAATTGCGGATTTGGGTGCGGCACGATATTTCAGATCACGCCCGGTTCCAATGGTTGGACGGAGACCGCCCTCTACAGCTTCGTTGGGAGTAACGGACAGAACCCTCGCTGCGGATTGGTTATGGACTCCAAGGGAAGCCTTTACGGCACAACCGAAATCGGTGGCAGCCACGGGGCTGGAACAGTTTTTCAGCTATCAGGATCACAGCTTCGTGTGTTGCATAATTTCGGCGGCGTGAACGACGGTGCGAACCCGTTTACTGGTGTGACGTTAGACAGCAAAAGTAACGTTTACGGTACAACCTTTAGCGGTGGCCCAAACGGAGCAGGGATGGTTTTCAAACTGAGCCGGGCGGGCGACAAGTGGCAAGAGAAAGTGCTTCACAGTTTCACCAACGGCAAAGGTATCGGAGGATATCCGGAGGGTGGAGTAACGTTCGACAAAGCCGGAGACCTTTATGGCACAACGACACAGTTAGGCATGGGCACCGTAGGCGGTGTTTTCAAATTGAGGCCCATTTCAGGTGCGAAATGGAGCTATTCCGTCCTCTACGGTTTCACTGGGGGAACAGACGGAAGCTTCCCCGGTGGTAACGTGATCCTCGACTCGGCGCGAAATCTGTACGGCACGACGCAAGATGGCGGCGTGGACAACGACGGCACTGTCTTCAAACTAACACCCACGACGAAGGGACCTTGGAAAGAAACACTCCTTTACAGTTTCACGGGCGGGAGTGACGGACGTCATCCTGAATCTTCGGGGTTGGTACTCGACGGATCAGGCAATCTGTACGGCACAACACTTTTCGGAGGCACCGGCGAGTGGGGTGATATATTTGAAATCCTGCACTAACCGAAGCTGAACTGGCGGGGCGCGACTGGAAGAGTCCGCAAACAAGCTTCGATTGACATTCTTCCACTACCCACGGCGGCACTGCTTGGTCCGCTCTGCTTCGGGCATCGGACGGAAGGTTGAACAGCAAGAGTCCCGCCGCCCCAGGGTAAAAACCGCAGTTGCGCTGGGCTCAGTTGCAGCAACCCACTCGCAACCCCCATACTCCTTCCATGACCCTCAGAAATGCGGCGTTGCTTGCACTGGTCGGCGCGACCCTGATGACGGTTCTCCAGTTGTGGGCGTTCGTCTTCACCTTCCTCAATGTCCTGCGGGGTCTGGTTCCTGCGGCAATGCTGTTCCAGTCCTTCATCCATGCGTTTGGCTGCTTCAGTGTGATGGTGTTCTTTTTCGTGTTCCATAGGGCGCAGCAATAGGCGTGATCTTGGTGAAGTTTACTATCGCTGACCTTGCCAAAGCCGTTAGCCGTCCTTGCGGTAGAGGAGGTCGCGCATCGCCCGTCTCCGAGCTTCGTTCGTTTCCATCAGAGTCTTGCGTTCGTCGGCGTCCATGCCCCGCTTCGTTAAGGGGGCAGCGTCTTCGGGCTCGCTGCACGCTGGGCAGCGGTTGGCGAAACCGGGTTTATCCGGCTTCAGTTCGAACTCTTCCCCGCAGACGGAGCACACTTGGACAGGAAATGCCATCCCGTTCTCATGATACAACCCACATGCAATTCTCCTTGATGCAAACAAGCCCTAGCTCAGAAGCGGCGGGACTCCGATGCTGAAAGAAGCCCTGCCCTAAAACCTGAGCACTTTTGACCAGTCTTCCGCCGGTGCCGTCACATATCGTGTCTGCAACCAGCCTTGGAGGAAGTCATGAGAAACTTCGCCGAGTTGATGGACAAGCTCCTTGAAATCCAAAGTTGCGAAACACAAAGAAGCCCGAAACTAATCGCGGAAGATGAGCGATTGATGGATTCTCTGCAGAAGAGAAGTCTCCGAAGAAAGCCCCCACACACAGTAAAGCTTAGGCAAGGTGGCCGAGTGAGGGAGCGGCTAAGGGCTTAGAAGTTCTGCCAACCCCAATCGCACCCCAACGTTCCGGCAGACTTTGCCCGCCGCCCAGAATGCACACTCTATGAGGGCTTCTCGCTTCCCTGTCCCTGAGTAGGCCGAAAGTCTCGGTTGACATATTGGGCCGGAAGGCTAGGATGGGTGGCGTTCAAGCCGGGGACGCGATCATGATGAACTCAACGCAACGTCGGGACTGGATTTCTGGGATACGTTCGGAATCGGCAAGTGCCTCGGCCAGTGCCGCAGTGGCGTTAGCCCTCATGCTTGTTGGGCTGGCGGCCCTTACCATCCAGTCGGCTCGGGCGCAGACTTTCAGCGTTCTTTACAGCTTCGCTGGGAGTCCGGACGGGGCGTACCCCTGCGCAGGTCTGGTTCGGGACACGACGGGAAATCTCTATGGCACCACCTTCTATGGCGGCGCTTCCAGCTATGGAACGGTATTCAAGCTGAATAGCAAGAACAGGGAAACCGTGCTCTACAGCTTTGCTGGCGGTGGATATCCCTACGACGCTTTGCTTGACGTGAACGGCCAATTCTATGGCACCACGTATTCTGGCGGCGCTTCCAATTTCGGAACAGTGTTCAAGCTAAATCAGAGCGGCAAGGAAACCGTCCTGCACAGCTTTGCTGGGAGTCCGGACGGGCAATATCCCTTCGCAGGTTTGGTGCGGGACGCGAAGGGAAACTTCTATGGCGTCACCACACTGGGCGGTAGCTTTAACAACGGGGTGGTGTTCAAGCTTGATAAGGCTGGCAAGGAAACCCTGCTGTACACCTTCACTGGGGGATCGGATGGAGGAGTTCCTCTCTATTATGGAAGTTTGGTCATGGACTCGGCGGGCAATCTTTACGGAACCACGCAGGGAGGCGGCGCTCGTTTCGGAACGGTATTCAAGGTAACTCCAAAGGGCAAGGAGACTGTGCTGCACAGCTTCACTGGGCCTCCGGACGGGGTAGCCCCCTTCGCAGGCCTAGTCAGGGACGCGAAAGGCAACCTGTACGGCACCGCGCTCGGCGGCACCTCCGGCAACGGAGTGGTGTACAAGGTCGATAAGACTGGCAAGGAAAGCGTGCTGTACACCTTTACTGGCGGGGCGGATGGGGGCAACCCCTTTGAAGGCCTCGTCCGCGACGCAAAAGGCAACCTGTATGGCACTACGGAGGTGGGCGGCACCTCCGGGCTCGGAACGGTGTACAGGGTGAGTAGCAACGGCAAGGAGACTGTGCTGCACAGTTTCACCGGGGGAGCGAATGGGCGAATCCCCTTCACAGCTTTGATCCGGGACACGAAGGGGAACCTTTACGGGACCACCGAACAAGGGGGCGATGTTGCCTGCAATCCCCCGTATGGATGCGGAACGGTATTCAAGCTGACCCCCTGACTGCCGAGTCGCAAGAGCCGGGCACACGCCTCCGTGCAATGAGCCCAGCGGATCGTGGGGAAGATTGATTATATGTTTTCGGGCTCGGGGAGCCTAAGCCTTTCTGCTGGGACTTACCTGCCCCGGAGGGGTAAGGGTCGTATCGGGAGTCTCAGAGGTGCTGGGAGCCTTTGTGGCCAGCTTGGATGGGCATCCCGTCACGCGAGCCAAGCAAGGTTCGCAGCTTCAGAACACTCCGAGTAGTCTCGCACCCAAACGATTCAGAAGAAAAGTGGCGGATGTGCATTAGCGACTAGGCACTTTTCAAGAGGTCGCTTTGGGGATTTTGGTAGACGCCAATCTGCTTGAGCATTCCTAGCTGATCCCAATTATCCCAGCCCTCGATGATTTGGTTGTCGCGGATGCGAACTATGGTCGTCCCCGTTAGCCGCACCGGCTTGCCGCTGGCTGGCATTCCCAGATGATCGCCGCGATGCGTCATGGTCGCCGACCATCGCACTGCGACCTTATCCTCCGCGCCAAACGCATCTTCTACCACTATATGGATGTCGGGAAAGGCTCCGCGAATGCGTTCCGCGAACGGTACGAAATCTGCGGGTCCGCGAAGCGGTTTGCCATCCTCGTGTTCCCCGATTCCGACACCATCAGCAGCAAAGAGTTCGTGGATCGTTTGCGTTCTGCCCTCATTCCAAACTTCCTTGAACCAGCGTCGCATTAACTGCACATTTTCTTCGACTGACATAAGCCCCCTCCTGCACGCCCCAAACATTATCTCCTCGGTGCAGGGTGCTGCAAGTTCAATTTCATAGTTCCTAGCTGTAGCGGCGAGTGACCGCCATGTCGGTTGAGCCAGCGAATTGTGGTTGAGTAGCGTGGACGAAGCTCGCAACCGCTTGCTGGCAATCGTCGCAAGGATTTCGGCATCAAGGAAGCTGGCACGTATGAAGGCGGAACTCGGGTATCGCGCCTCCCAAATTGGGAAAGAACATCACCGCTAACGGTCGGGAACGGACAACCTCCAAAGATGCAGTTGCGGGAATGCGGGAATACTGCCACCGTCGAATCTGGGAAACCGCAGGAGAGTACGTGGACGGTATCAGCGGAGCGAAGGACAGCAGTCCAGAACTTTGGGGTCGTCGCAGCCATCTTTATGTGGGCTTCGCTGGTTCAAAGTGATCTGCCCTTGGTAACTCCGCCAAGCCCACTTTCGGGCGACTGCGCTGAGAAATGGCTACTGCAATGTGTGACTATCAGCAACGATATGGCCATCCTTGACGGACAACGACGTGTAGACAGGTCCCTTATAGGTCGGATCAGGCACGTAGGAAACCTCAAGCGGGAACTGCTTGATGTTGTCAGAGGGGTCTCCCCAAAAAAAGATGAGAACGTTTCCATCGAGATGATAAGAGCTTTTTGGTTGCACATAAATGCGATAGTTGATTTGTACCGTCTGAAAGATTGGAACGGCCTTCAGGAGCATGTACACGATCGCTCCTTTTTGCGGTTGACCGGTGACAGTCGGAAGCGCAAGCAAAGCGAACGTTGGATTATCACCGGCGCCCGGGTAAAAAGTCTCAACTTGTCCTTTAGAGAACATCGCAGTTACGAGTTCGTTGGTGCTCGTGAGCTTCCCCTGCTGAGCCACGATCTCTCCGTTGGCACTTTCAACCTTGTTGTCTAGGTCCGTCATCCTCTCTTCAACGTGCTTGCTCGCACTCGTGATTCGATTTGCGGTTTGGGACTCCAATCCGGCAACCATGTCGGATAGTCTCTGCACGGAACTGAGCTGACGATCCATCTTTGCCGTTGCAGCGTTGATCGAGTCGATAGCTTCACCGGACTTCTCCGTGGCTTCCTTGGACTTTTTCGTGGCTGAGTCAGCCTCGCGCAGAGCCTGTTCCAACTTTGGCTTGAGTTCCTCGGAAGCTCGCTGGACGGTCTTGTGAAAATCTGAGTAGTCACTGATTCCTAGAAGAGTCAGGGTAGCAGCGAGAATAGCAAGCAGCACGGTTGCGGGAGCCAAGAACCACTTCGACCACTTCATGAAGCGCTCGTCAATGAGCTGTGTTGTCTCAATATCAACCGTGTTTCGGTCGTTGAAGTGCTCCTTGATGTACTCTTCAACCTGAGAACGAACAAGGGGTTTGAGTTGGGGACTTAAAAGGCAACCACAGTCAGAACAGAAGTTCTTACCGTCGATATTCTCGGCCTTGCACTGTGGGCAAATCACAAGCCAACAGTCTACACGGTGGTGTCAACGAGGCTTGTTAGGGACAAGCAGGAGATCATGGCACCAGTGGTATCGCTCCAGTCCAGAAAGTCGGAAAGATGTAGGCAAAGAACTACAGAACTAGGGTTCTTCGGGCGCTTTCCGGGGAGAGAGCGCAGTAAAGGCAATCGAATCAAAGGGGTTTAGGTTGTACCGATCAAGTACCTGCGACAGTCAGCGCCATCGCCGATGCGATCATGTGGGCAGAGGAAATAATGCGGCGGATCGACGAACGGTGGCCGACGAAACCTCACGCCTGATACTGATGTCGGCGCAATGCCTTGGCTTGCAGGCTCACCTACGCAGGCGTCCGTCTACAACGTCAACACGAAGAGTTGGATTGCGCCCTCCGAAGAAGTTGAAGATATCGAGCAGGGCAAAGAAAGAACATCAGCGCACGCCCGTGCATATCTTAAGCATGTCGCAAACTCAGAGCTGCCGCCGTTGGAGTGGAAGACATCCCGCTCAGGCTAGTGCTGATCGGCGGGTCACCTGAGGGATTGAGCCAGCGGCGCAGCGTTCGCGCTTACCGTGGCGAAGTCTTCAGAGTGTCTACGATCTACTGGGGTTGGCGAGCGGCACGTTCTAGCTTGATCCGGGAAGTGAGGGGCTTACCCTTGACTGACGGAACGTTGAAGTCGGGGGGAGGCTCGGCATGCTTGAGCGCTGAGGTCGTGAGGATGGTCTTCGCCCCGGAGTTGATGAATTCAATATCTAGCCTGTCTCCCCGGTTCTCGTTCACACGCCCCAGCCCGAACGAAGCATGCTCGATCCAATCTTGAGGTTTCCAGTTCATTGCGGTGTCGTTAAGCCTTCAAAGTACCGTGCTCCCTCTAATTAGAGGTAAACCGACGCAACGGTAAATCGGAGTGGACGTGAGGTACGAACGTCTTTAACGTGAAGAATACGTCACAACAAAGACAACAGGCTGTCCAGAATTGCTCACTTTTCGAAGCCGAGCACAAGAATCGAACAGGGTAGACTTTTCACACAATGTTCACATAAGCGGGGTAAAATTGCAGAGTGCAATGGCTTAGTCTTAAAGCTACCGATAGCGACGTCTTCGAGTGGCCCTTGTGGCTGCTATTCGGCGGAGTGATACTCGCCGAGCGATGGGCGATTCAGGTCTTAGAAAAGCTTAAGGCAGCTTTGATGCAAAGTTAAGGCTGGATTTGGTGTAAAATTCCTGCCCGAAGTTCGGACTTAAAAACCCGCGCCACTCAAGGAGTGTGACATGCCGAAAAGATTTGGATTCGCTGTTTGCCTGGTACTAGGAGTTCTGTTTGCCATTCAATCAACCGCGCAACAAGCAGCCTCCCCCGCAAGGGAAAGTGCGCCGAAGCATGCCGACAACCACGCGACGGCCAACATTGCCCCGGGGAAGACGGTGAAAGTGTCAATACTGAAATCATGGGGCGACAACAGCATATGGGATGCCATGAGCACCAACTGGCAAAACTTTGGGAAAATAGCCGTCTCTGTGGACGACACGTACATCAGCAGCGACTTCACCTACCAGAACCTCGTCGACTCGAAGGCGAATGTTATCGTTCTCAGCAACCCAGCTGGGGGCATCCAACAATATTCGTCAGCCGAGATCGCGGCAGTGGCCAAGTATGCCAAAAAAGGGCACACCGTTCTCGGGACGTACCTAGTGTTTCAGTGGTCGACCATCGACAACCGTGGCCTGGCACCGGTCTTCGGATTCAGTTCCACAATCGCATACAACACCAGCCAGGTCGGTATTTCCAACCTCTTCGTGAAGAAAAAAGCAAAATCATGTCTACTCAAGGGGATTACGGGAAGTTCGTGGCAATCCAACGGTTACCCCTACACAGAAGTACCCGCGACCGGAAGTTGGACCGGGAATCTGGGAAAAGCCAAGGCGGTCGCTGAGTCCGACAATTACGTTGGATTGGTTAGCGTGTACAAAGCCAAGACGTACACTGGCGTCTTTGTCTCGAATTTCCCTGAATACAACGGAGGCACGGACGACGAACAACTGCTGTACAACGCCGTCACCTGCTATTGAGTAGCGGGGTCACAATCGGCACCCCGGTGTGTCCAGAGGCGCGGGGTGCCGTTCTAGTTCAGGCTCGCTCAAAGGCGGTGTTGATGTTGTCAGTCCCTCTTCTTTCTCGCCAGCCGTAGCAATGTTCTTCCTTTTCCTTCTGTGTACGCGAACTGCAGCACTCAAAGAACCCGGCAGGGTACGGCCAAGCTGTGTTACCGCAATTACCGATTCGCCCTGGCAAAAACAAACAAAATGCAGCGACTAAGAGAATTAGAATAGCGATTGCATAAATCTTGTCGAACACGACCCGAGTTGGGTTCGACATTCAGACCATCACGATCGCTCGGCTAGTCTCCCGCTTAGGTCGCGTTAGTGGGCTTTGGTTTGCGCGGGTGTTCAGCGCAAGCGTGTGACATAAACTTTTCGTCTCGGCGCGAGTCGGTCGAATATGAAACTGCTTACAAAGATTCGCTTATCTTTACATCGTGACCCGGTGAATCCTCGGATTGTGCAACGGCATCTGTTACTGCACGAGAACGTTTAGTTTCTGAACTGATCGTTCATAATCCAAAAAGGTCATAAGGAGAATTCGCAATGAAATATCTGCGGTACCAGGCACTTTTGTCGATTATCGCCATGTTGTCCCCGCTTAGCCTCTTGGCACGAGATAAGAATCAGCACTCGGTGGATATTCCATCCGCTGTGCAGGTCGGCGGCACGCAACTGAAACCCGGCAACTACAAGGTGGAATGGCAAGGAACTGGACCCGACATTCAGGTGACCTTCCTGCGGGATGGGAAGGCTGTGGCGACGGTCCCGGCGGCATTGAAGACGAATGATGTCCATGTGACTCAAGACGATATCGTGACTGACTCGGCGACTAATACGCTCACCGAGATCGACTTCCATCGTGACAAAGAAGCCTTGCTGTTTCAGCAGAGCGGTATGTAATTCTCTTTTCAAATCGGAGGACAGCCCACTTTAAGCGCACGCTTAAGAAGTGGGCTGCTTCGTTTCCGCGCCCTTCGGCCCCGGTCGCACGTGCGATCTGACCATTTCGCATTCGGAGGCTGCACAGTGCCAACATTCCTACGATTTCTTCACAAAGTGCGACTGCCGAACTGCAGCATCTGCAACGAACCCGTGGAGCTTGAAACCTCGAAGACGGATGAGGATGGGAAAGCCGTCCATGAAGACTGCTACGTTCAAAGGATGATGCGGCTCAAGGAAATCACATCCCCGCCTAAAGCCTCGTAATGCACCTGTTGATCGTCACCTGCCACTTAATGGGCAAGCGCATCCCAGCGCTAAAGCACTAGGCCGCTCGGTGCAAGCGATTCAAGCAGCGACGGTTGTGCCTGTCGCGGTGCTAAAAGATTGACAACGTTTTCTCGGGGTGAAGCGCCTTTCTTGGCAAGAACGGGCTCAACGACTACCACCCAAAACCAGCCCCCCAGCGTGAATCGCTGTTGCGATGGTGGACTCCTGACTTGAAAAGATATTGGACACGGAGGACGCTCAGTTCAGTTCACGGTCGCCCCACCGCAGCACCGTTTGTATTTCTTTCCCGATCCACAGGGGCATAGCTCGTTCCGTCCGACCTTGAGAGCATTGTGCCAGGTCTCGGGGATGAGAGTCGTGCCTGCTTGGATTTCTCGGTGCTTCCTGAAATACCTATAAGCGCCCAAGAGCCCAGCCGCCATGTAGGCGATTATTTCTTCCCGGCGCTCTGGGCTGATCGGATCAGGGCGCATCTCCGGTTCTTCGTCGTGCTCATGGCAGAGCATCATCATGGGGATTACGCATCCGCCGTTCCCCTCGTCGTTGACCAGTTCAGCCCAGCCGTCGTGCCTCATGTGCATGCCGCACATGAACCCGCAGGCCCAGTCGTTACCTTGCGCCACCCCATTCACGTCCTCCAGCAGCAACGGCACATAGACCTCATCCCTGTGCAGCGCGGCAGCGATAGTGCTCCAGTGCCGCATCATCAATCCCAAAATTTCATTGGCTTCGTCTATGCTTCGGAACTCGCAAACCTCCGACATTTCGCCGCCGAAGACCTCCGCGTAGTACTCGCTCGGCATCACAATCTCCGGCCCTGCAATGAGGGCGGCGAAGAATCCGTCGAGTTGCTCGACGTTCATCGCCTTCCCGCCCTTGCAGCTTGAGAGGAACGCTCCGAGGCGGTCGAGTTCTGCGTCGGTCAGCGGCTCGTTTTGGGTGAAGGTTCTCATGGGGAACCGCCGTTGCTTCGGCTTACGTGAGCATTCTACGCCGACATTTTGACGCCGGAGATGCGGGGCTTAATTTCGAGGATGACCGTGGAGCGTCAACCGGCAAACCAGTTTGTGGTGAAAGCTCAGAGGTAAGAGTGCCGAGGCTCAACAGGAACAAAACCTGGGCTTTCGTAATGCCGCACTTCCACACATCCGACGCTAGCATGGAGGTATGGACACCGACCAAGCCAAACTGAGGACGTTAGTTGACGAGATGATGGCAATCCCGAGGGCCGAGAAGACTCCTGCGTGAAAAAAAACGATCCCATGAGACATACGCCGATCTTACCCATTAGCCCGATGAGCTTGGTATGTCCGCTGTGCGGTGCCATACCAGGGCAGGCGTGCGCAACCACCTCCGGCACGCAACTTGAAATAGTCCACGTCGCCAGAGTCACGGCTGCCGTACGCGCAGATGCAGTCGCCAAGAAGAAGAGAGAATAGCTGGCTGGTCTTAGCTCGAGCGCCTCCCCTTTTTCTTCGCAGCCTTTGCCGCGATCTTGGGGCGCTGGGCTTTGGTTAGGTTTTTGCCCCAGCGCTTGCACCCGGTCTGGCCGCTTTACGTCCTACGGCTGCCATGTACTCGGAGCTATTCGCAGGAAATGCCAGCGTGGATTCCCTTGGGCATCTCAGGCTGTTTCATTTGCTCTCTTCTGGCAGTTTGCCCGTGACTGACCTGTGAATCAATTCTGCATTCGTTTGCCGGTCAATCTCTGCCATCATCGCATTATCTCAGCGGCCCGAAGGTTGTTTGGCACCGATAGCACCAGCATTTGAAGGCAGGATCGGTCGGGAATGCTACGTGACCACACTTTTCACAGATGAAGCGCCCGTCCAGATGACGCACCATCGGTTTGAAGTGGTCTTCCGACACGCAGTAGGGGCATCGAACCACCGAGCTTGTCATCGCAAACTCCACTGGTTGTTGCCCTAGGCGACGTGCAAGAACCGAATCTCCGTGGAGGGAAAGCGAACTCTGATTTCAAGCATTCGATGCTTGACGTATCCATCTTCCGTCATGTGCGCCCGGGCTGTGTTATCCATCTCGGTATAAACGAGCTTATCTGCGGGAATACGCGTTCCAAATTCCGAATCGAAAGATTGGCAGTATTGGCAGTCTCTACCTGTCCGAGGTTCGCGATGGTGAGGCTTTCGATGAAAACCATCCATGATGATCTCTCTCATAGCTGGATTTCCCGACACGATACATTCTCGCAGTATCCTTTGCAACACCTCGGATGTTCGGTTTTCCACAGAGGCGCATACGTCTCGTATTCCAATCCAGTCGCGGTTGTGTCATGGGCCGGTTACACACTACAGAACAGCTAGAGGAACGCTTCCGAGAAATCTTCAAGCGAGAAATGACGAGAGACGAGCGGTACGTTTTCTTTATGCCAGACGAGGAAGCGACAAAATCCTAGCCACTTCGGCCGCAGGGTCGTCGTGTCCCGTGATTTCCTTCACGTAGCAGTCCTCGTGAACGGACTGGCCATTTTCATCCGTTAACCGTGTGAATGATGTCACTCCGGCTCCGCACCCTCACGTAGCCGCTGAATCGTAGGTCCAACCGAGCGAAGATTCTCCAAACTTCTCTCTACCGCCTGGCGTGCCCCTTCCGCGTCGAAGCGTGCCTCTTCTTGTTTCAAAAGGTTTAGACCCCGCAACGCATCCTCGATGGCTTGACGCTCCTCCGGATGCAGTCCGGGCATCGTGCAGAGTTTTTCCATGCGTGCGACGATTGCTGTCTTGGCGGCTTCGATGCGCCCAGACATCTTTGCTTGCTCTAGTTCAACGAGAGCGGAGTGGTAAAGCTCGACCCAGTCTTCCTGTTGGTAATCTTCCACGACAGGATTATATGCAGGCGGTCATCGTCGATGCCACATCTTTTAGTGTTCGAAACCGAACAGACTCTTCGCTGATGTCACCGAAGCGTTCCCATTTCCCGGAAACCCGCAGGTTTCTCTTGGCCCAGTCCATTTTTTGTCGCTACAGCCTTCATCAACTGAACTTCTCCCGATCCGCTGATCATAGAACAACGAAATCATGCCGCTCGCTTCACTTTTAGGCAGTTGCGGCAGCAGCACTTGAAATCTGGGTCGTCGGGGATCACTACGTGGCCGCACTGTTCGCAGATGAACCATTCCGGTCGCTGCAACATTGTCCCGCTCTGATCGCCCAGCATGCAATATGGACAACGTACGATCTGCTCAGCCATTCCTTGTGCCTCGTTTCTTCTCTTTTTCTCAGCGAATCCCCTTGCTTATCAAGCCAAACGCAAGCTTGCAAGCGAAGCACGAGCCTCGCCGCCACTCTTATCAGGCACAATCTTTAATTCAAGCAAAGTGACGTTAGAGAGGTCCACAGTGTAGTCCTCAGTTTCCCGTACTGTCCCAGGTGGGCTGAAATTCCATTGCTGACGAATGATTTCCCGGAAGGAATGTCCGCGATCCGGCGACCATCTCAAGGAGAACTCCTGTGTGCGCTGGGTTTCGGTTTCCTCGAAAACCAGCCAGATACGTTTCAGGTTTTGCGGATGGTCGAACAGAAGTCGGATGATTTGAGGTCCAGGCTCAGCAGCGCTCCAGCCGCGTGTCTCGCCGAGTCGCAGGGCACATTCAATGGGATGCGCTTCATCTTCAGATGTAATCTCGACCGTCGCCAAGTTGGCCAGATCGAGCCCGGCCCCATCAAATGTTAAGCGGTCATGCGGCATCGGAGAAATTAGGCGTTTGCGCATACAACTCTCTAGACCTTCGGGGCCGTGGGCAAGCGGATGTCAGTGCTGTGTTGAATCCGGCCCAGTGACCTGGCACCCGTGGGATAGTCAACCTTCGCAGGAAGACAGCGGAACCCACAACAGTAGCTATTCTATTCCCCAAAGGACTGGCGTGTTTTCTTCATGCCGGGTGACGAATCAAAAAAGTCTTCGCGTTTAGGTGCTTCTTACTGTAGTGTTCTTCGCCGGGAGATGATTTCCTTCACGTAGCAGTCCTCGTGAACGGCCTTGCCATTTTCATCCGTAACGGTGTCGGATTTAAGGCTCACAGGTTCGTGGCATATGCGGCAGAGCAGGCAACATCGGTCGCTCCCCTTAATGTCCGCAAGTTCGCAAAGCTCTATCCACCTCGCTTTCCTCTTGCCAAGCATTGTGCCCTCCTAGTCGGAAGGACGTTTAAAGGGGGTTTTAGCACGAACCGTTCCAAAACTCCGTACAAATCTTCTTATTCGTACCTGTTAAAACGATTACGCTTAACGGCGTGCTCATTTCTGACTAGCGGCTGGTGGGCATTTGAAGCGGGCGATAATTTCCTACGGCATTCTCTGTAGGAACGATCAGGCGAAACACGATCTTTCGTTAGCAATTAAGCAAACACTATCCCTCATCCCCGCATCTGAATGATGCCACGTTGTCCGGTCGGCCTTCTCTGGTGGGTCGCCTACGCCTATGCTGAAGCTTGTGTTAGTAGTAGACGACAACGCGGCCATCCGTCATGCGCTCTGCGAAGCATTCACGTCCGAGGCGGGTTTTGACGTATGTGGGGAGGCGGAGAACGGGCGTGACGCGATTGAAAAGGCTCAGGCGTTACGGCCCGACTTGATTGTGATGGATTTGTCAATGCCCGTAATGAACGGCATAGACGCCGCCCGCGCTCTGAAAACGTTGATGCCCACGGTGCCACTAATCATGTTCAGCGAGTACAGCGATGTGTTCTCGGAGCAGGAAGCCCAGTCCGCAGGCGTATCCGCTTTGGTCTCAAAGTCTGAGCATGTGTCTTTTCTGATCGAGAAGGCTCGCGCTTTGCTCTATCCCGCTGCCGCGTGATTCTTATTTCTTTTCCCAGTCAGGAAATCCCAGATTGTCCCTCTTGAGAGAGCGGAGTCCCGCCAGAGCATCTTCAATGGCCCGCCGTTCCCCAGTGTGGCTGTCTGAGTTGTGCGAGATAGCTTGAAGGCGATTGAAAATAGCGGTTTCTGCCGCTGTAACCCGCTCAAAGAGCGTCTTCGGGTCAAGCTCTACGAGTGCAGCTAGGTACTCATGCTGCCATTCGGGATAGAGGATTTTGGGAGATGAAGAACTTGGGTCCATGATAGCTGCACAATCATCTTGCATCCGTCTGCACAATGCGCCGTCACCTACACGCGAGGCGCAACGATGTTAAAAATAACACGTCCTATTTTACTAACTTTCGAGGGTGCAAACCTCATTTATTACGGTTCGGAATCGAACAAAGGGTTCACTTTGGAGTCCGGGCAGGAGTCTCCTGCGTGCGGGGAGCGATTTGGGCCCAGCGTCAGAGGCCGTAACTAACTCCTATGCGAATCTGCAAAATACTATTTCGCATGGGCCGCTATTAGAGCCTGGACGACCGTCAGCAGGGTCATCGCCACCACAGCAAGCCAGAGACGAAAACCATTGAATGGCATTAGTGCAAATAGGGCGCGATTCGTTGTCGTGCGACTTTGTGGTCGGCGAACTCGAACCCATGGCGAAAAGCGTTTCTTTCTCGCACGACGGCTTGCATGTCCACTTCTCCAAATGGGAGATTGATGTGCAACTCCACAGTTTCTCCGACCCGCAACTCAACGGGTAATATGGCGGACATTCCGGCTTCGCTTACCTCGATAGTCATACCAGGGATCAGACCTAACGTTTTCGAATGTACCGTTACATCGATTCCCAATCTGAACCTGGCATACCGGCGTGCCTCAGTCACGATCTTTTTCGACCGCCTTGCTCGTCAACTTCGTCCTTCCTCGAAATGGCCTGGCCGCGCCAGCTTTCGTAACACGAATCCGTTGACAGTTTGACTGTGGCCGAGATGGCGAATCAATTGTGCTGTGGTAAAGCAGAGCTTCACTTTCGTCGGAGGCCTTCGCCAAGTCAAACAAGCATGGACGACGATGGCGGAGCGCACGGCGTAGGAAGGATCGCACATCGAGCACGATGCCAGCTTCATCTGTGTCTCCTGGCGTACAAAAACACGACGCCAGCAATTAAAACAATTACGATAGAACTTATAAGAGTCTTGTCGAACACAACCCAAGATGATGCCTCCGCTCATTAAGGCAAGCTTAATTAGCACCGAAAAGCAAAACGAAGTGCCCCCATATGTACCACCGGAACACACGGGATTTCTCTGAGCAAGCAAGCCTGCCGCGTGGGCAAGTGGATGGACAAGCGCAGTCCTTTGCTTCAGTGCCGCGACGGGATACTGGTTGGCCGGGGAGCATAAGAGAGCGATATGCTGGGGCGCACTTGGGGCGGTCGAAGTGGCGGCGATTGTCTTGTAGCACAAATCGATTGAAAAGACACGTGCTTCAAGGAGCCATCTAAGAACAACGCGGCTCAGCAGGGTGATAGGTTCCTTCCGAAGTTGCGAGTTCATGCGCCAGCGGATCGCTTTTCATTCCTTTAAGCGGAACCTTCTGCGGTGTCATGGCCAACCTCCTTCTAGCCGCATCGCCAAGTATCTAGCACCCGCACCTTGAAGCATTTCTCGCAGACGCATTTGAAGGTCTTGTCGCTGGGGATTGCCAAGTGGCCGCATTTGTGGCATGCAAATCGTCCGTCCGCAACGGCTGCCATTGCTTTAAACTCATCGCCTGAGACGCAGTATGGGCAGCGAACGACGATTGCTGTCTCGGTGGTCACCGCACACGGCGGGCTAGGGCTTAGGTTCTGCACCCGCGAATCTTATCCTTTGGAGATTACAGGAGTGTGAAAAGTTGGCGGGTTCTGATAGCCCCTTTGCGCTGCGACTTAACACACCCGTGCCATTTACGACCTTAAGTCGAGAATCTATCGTGTTGGTCGAGCAGTTCTTGGGGAGGGCTGTTCGGGAGAGCGTTCTTGACTCGATGAGTCAGGGCGCTCTCTCTTTTTAAAAGCGTATCGAGTGTCTGGCGTGCGGGGAGCGATTCGCGCCCGCTAGCGGTCATACAGCGTCCTGATTACGTTTTGATTCGCCGGGGTACTCATCTTGCTCAAAGATGCCGGGGCATCTCTCGCACTTCCCATCAAGACATTGCTCGGAAATCGAGGTTAAGACTCTCGGCTCTTGACCGGGTGCGAAGCGCGTGTGCTTCATTCATGTATGATGCCATATTCTTTTGTGGTCGTCACGAGCGCTACAACTGAAAATGCCGTCAAAATATTCTTCGATGATCTGCTTTCGGCGCGAGACGCCAGAACCGGGCGAATAGCAGAAAGACCCGCATCTCTAGCCCATCCAGAGGATGCGGGTCATGCGTGGGGGAGGTTCTGTACGTTAGGCAGTCTAGCCTCGTCCCGTTAACCGAATACCCGAAATCCTTCTCGTGTTCTGAAATCGTAACAAAAATGTCACCAATCGTGACGGTTCGGAATATTGATGCTAACTTATTGCGCACTATGAAAAAATGAGTGGCGGTATCCGAGGAAGTAAATTGGCATTGTTCGTGACGAGAGGCGGTGCTGTATGACTCCGACCGAACCGAGGGCTGTACACAGAGTTTTGCTGGTGGATGACGATGCTGCTATTCGCGCCATGATGACGCAAGGGTTGGAACGCAAGGGATTTGAGGTAGTCGGTGCCGATTGCGTTACCGAAGCTCTGCGGCAAATCGCCACTGAGCGCTTTGACGTGCTCATCTCCGACCTTCACATGCCCGACCCCGGTGACGGTTTTACGGTAGTCTCGGCGATGCGCCATTCCCAACCGAATGCGGTGACCATGCTGGTCAGCGGCTACCCCGACGTGCAAAGCGCCATGGCAGCTATCCTTCTGGAGGCGGACGAAATCGTCGTGAAGCCATTCGAGATTGCGCGACTCACCGAACTCGTCCAAGAAAGAGTGGTCAATCGCAAACCTGCTAAACGGTTGGACAAGCAGAGCGTGGGTACGATACTGCGGCAGTGCGTTACCGCTATCGTCGAACGCTGGTTGGCGCGGGCGAAACAAAGCAGCGAACTCAACCGGGTTTTGCTCAGCGATGAGGAGCGCACCGGGCATCTTCCGAGGCTGGTTGAAGACCTAGCCCTTCGCCTGAGCAAGCCCAGCGCGACCGATAAGGACAGCGACGCCATTTTCTCGGCTGCGGCTGTGGCGCATGGGAAACTGCGGTATCAGCAAGGCTACAGTCCCGGAATGCTGGTGCACGAATCGCGAATACTACAGGTAACTATCTTTGGGATGTTGCAGAGCAATTTGAACTCTCTGGATTTCAGCCTCCTCTTACCCGATGTCATGACTATCGCGGACGAGGTAGATGCACAGTTGACCCAGTCGATGAACAGCTTCATGAAACTCATGCAGAAGGCGACGGCAGCATAGCTGTGTGGGAGCCCTATTCGGTATGGGACAGTCTCTAACAACATTCGCAACTGTAGGAGTCGCCGTCCGAGTTCCTTGGCCCTCCGACCGCGTCGGTTCAGGGATGTGGCTGCAGGTTGAGCATGACGTATTCGTCCTCGAAATCCGCGAATGCCCACTTGAGCGCGGAAAAGACTCTCCAAACGTACCGCTTCTCCAACGGTAAGTCTCTGATGACTTCTAGTACCGCTTCGAGTCCAACAGCGTTATCGCGGTACGCATTAATCAAGCAATCGAGGTAGGGTGGTCCTTTCCGAAGTTGCGAGTTCATGCGCCAGCGGGTCTACCTTGATTTCTTTAAACGGCACCTTTGTCGCTTCCATCGCGTTGTTCCTTCCGTAGATTTGCTTAGGGTGAGAATCTATCTTAAAAAGCCAGAGTCCCCATAGCAGGCCACGGTTCATAGTTCCCCACGTCTCCGTTGGGCCAAATCAGAAGTGTCTTTAGTGTTCAAAATGGAACAGCAGCGCTCGGCACTAATCATGACAATCGTGAAGGGTGAAGTCCATGACGAACGCGCTGCAATCATTAATTGATGGACTCAAGAAAGAAGAAGAGCGGCTGGAGAAAATCGCTGCACGGTTCGCGAAATCGCATTCTGTTCACCACGGCACCGTTCGGAAGATTATTAACTCGATAGAGGAGCACCTCAAGATGCTGGAATCAGGTCGCTCAAACGCTGCGTAGCAGGCCACGGTCACGCCCACTTCTTAGGTTGCGTTGGATGTTGGCTCTAGTTTGCGCGTGTGTCTGGCGCAATCGTGCAACGCAAACTCTTCGTCGCGGCGTGACTCAAAGTGCCGCATCATTGCGTCAGAAAGTCTGTCCGGTAGGCGGACCTGTAGGGTTGAAGACCCATCCACAATGAGAGCATCCCCAACCACGAAAGCGTGGTTGGTCTATCCATACCAACTCACGTGGCATGGCGGCATTATATAGCGAGCGGTACAGAGGAATGAAGGCACTTCGAGGCCGGTATTAAGCACCCAGCGGGATGGTCGCCTGAAGCGGCGTCCATTCATATTCTCTGCAATCTTCATGGCACCCGCTTCGTAACTGCCGATTCTCTTCGTGCTCGCTCTTTATCGCTCGGTCAAGCAAAGCGATGAAGTCCTTCAAATGATGTGCGCCCATGGAAAATTCCTCTTTCGGGAAACTTACGGTCCTCCCAACTGTACTCATCATCACATCCTTAAGTCTGAGCATTCTTGCTCAGCAAGTCCGAGCGCACCTCAAGGGCTTCATTTTTAACAAAATATTCATCTCTGCCCCATCTATCATTGCTTTAAAATGCGTCGGCCTCTCACCCTTGAGACGGCAGAGAGGTTAGCCGCCGCCTCGCAGCCCATTTGCGTGCTCTGCATAGACGGCGGCTTTGGCATTACCACTTTCGACTCTGAGTCCCGCACCTGCCTCCGCGCACGGCATCCAGGGTGGACACATATCCAACCCCGGCCAAACAGCAGGAGCTAACACCCAGTGAGCGAGTAGCAGGGAGACGATGAGGAAACCCACATCTCAGGAGAGCCCACCCAGAGGATGCGGGTTTGCGTTGGGTATCACGAATTGCGTTTCAAGGTACTCTTGGGCTGGTGTTCGATACCTTACAGTGTTCGCTGTATTCCCTTCAACCTGAGGCTTATTGGAAGCTGGTTTTCGGGGCGTCTCATGTACAACGTCGATTTGGTGCGCAATCTTTGCAAGACAATAACTCGCGAGAAGAACGCTCAGAAGTCCGCCGAACTCCTTGCCCTTTTGCGAGCGATCATGCGGGAAGATCAGGAAGAAGTCCGAGTCCGGATGGCCTTCCTAGCCAAAAATTACTCACTCCTTGGCTTCGAATCCCACGCCGCAGACTGACTCACTCGCGTTTCGGACGATCAATTCTGATTTGAACTTGTTAATGACCTCAACAATTCCTTGCGAGGGAGTGTTGGATATTGGATAGAAGACCCGCACCCGCTGGCTGGCTCCTGATGCGGGTCAGGTCGGGGGAGGAGCAGGAGGACCAGCGCCCCATGATGTTACTCGTGGGAGGCCGGACGCACGAAACGTGACAACGTGGTATGCCTCACCGTATTCCGGCACCTTGGGACAAACCAAAATTACCGGGAATTTCCACCACGGTAGGGCTACGAAGGGCGTATCATTTCGCTAACAACATTCTAAGTTGTTTGGGCTGCGTGACTGACTGGCAACAGGAAACTCGCGGCCTATTTCTTTGGTCGCGAGCAGTGGGGACACTCGATCAGGTCTATCGGCGTTGGCGGGCATCGAATATGACGCCACATCCTTTCGTGGTCGTCACGAGCGCCACACCGAAATGGCCTCAAAGTGCTGTTCGATCGGCCGCAAAATTGGGAAATAAGCCAATCAAGTGTATCCGAGCCAGCCTAAGAGGTTCACTCTCGAAATCTAATACCTGTAAAGTTTCCTATACGCGGTTCACCCTATTGTCTAGTGCGTGTCCCACGGCTAAAAGGAGATCAGGGTTGTTTGTCTGGCCGGGAAAGGTTTTAGAGTGGGGAAGTGCATCCTTATCGTGGATGACAGCCCAGTTATTCGTAGGACTCTGCGTCAGACGCTGGAACGCGAGGACGCGTGGGAAGTCTGCGGAGAGGCAGCCGATGGGCGAGAGGCAATAGAGAAGGCGCAACGATTGAAGCCGGATTTGGTTGTGCTCGACCTGTCCATGCCAGTGATGAATGGCCTTGAAGCGGCGCGTGAACTGACGCGCATCTACCCATCTCTGCCCTTGGTGATGTTCACCAACTTCGACACGCCTGGGCTTACGAATGAGGCATTATCTGTGGGCGTTCGTGCAGTAGTGCCGAAGTCCGAGATCAAAGGTCTCGTTGGCGAGATTCAGGCATTGCTCGAACCGGTTTTGTGAATGCGTCTTTCTAACTCTTTCCGTAGCGCACTCAGTCCAGCAAGCAAGGGATTCTTCAGCACGAAGCGTTGCAAAAGCTCCGTTGCCGAGCCTTCCTATCTGGTAGAACGGCTTCGTGAGCGCCGCCTACGAGCATGCATTATTGCACGATTCGGGCGGAATTTTCATCCCGGATTCAATGCGGCAGCGGTCGCATTGAGTTAATTTCTGGTACAGCTTCATTAAGATTCATCGTACACTGCGCATGAGTCCAGCAATGGCCGCTAGCGTGAAGGATCGGCTGTGTAGCATAGAAGACCTTTGTGACCCTCTGGGGAAGCCTACGGACAGCGGAGGGGCGAAAGACAGGTAGCATGACCGAACCTAGGATTGCAGAAATTGAACGGAAACTCGATGCAGTACTGGTTAAACTCAAGCAGTCCCAAGACCCTGCCATCCGACGAACTCTCTTGTCCGAAATGCGAAAACTAATCGCAGAACTTGAGGGTTTTGTTTACTCCATGTGATATGCTCCGCCTACCCTCGCAACTACTACGCGGTTTTGCGGGTGCCGGAGGACGCTGACCCCGCCGCTATACGGCACGCTTACCGAGTTCTCGCCCACCGCTACCATCCCGACACGGGCAGCGGCTCATCCCCGCGAAGTTCAGAGACGAGATGGAAGCCTACGACGTTCTTAGCGACCCAGAACGACGGCATAAGCACGATATTGATTTGGCGCGGAGCCGCGCACATTCACATGTACGACCTGAGCCGTTGATTCCCGAACGACCGACGCATGTTCGGTTTCGCCATTCCTCATTTGGCGTGGAGGGCGAAATTGTCCGTGTATTCCAGATGCTTGACGACATCTTCGGACAGATTTGGTGAGCCACGCTGAACACCACACCAGAACGCAGAGGTTCCCAACTCCGACAGTTCTCTCGCCGCAGGCTATGCTTCCGCAGGCCCGCGACTTCGTTCCGCCGTGTTGCGACCGCGAGAGCCTGCTGCTGTTTCCGCCCATTTTTTAATGTCGCCATAAATCCGGGGATTGTGCGTCTTAAATTCCTCAACTGCCGGCCTGAGGCCCTCCATATCCGTGCTGACGCCTTGCGGCTCGCTCAATGCGAAATGCACTGCGGCTATCGCGGCGGCGATTGCGCTCCAGTTCGCATGTCCCACAATTGTTTCGATGTAGACGGCCAACTCAGCGAGGAAGAACTTCCTGCCAAGGTCGCGCTCCGACATCAACGCTCGGTACGTCGGATGGGGCCACGGCTTCAGGAAGACAGAGTAAGCCGCCAGAATGACAGGCAAGCGCGTAAATTCAAAGTCCAGTTGCTCTGACGGGAGCACCGGAGCGAGAGTCTTTTCCAAAAGCTCGCCGCCGCCGAGGACACGGATCAGTTTCCAGAGAGTGACCCCACCCGGCATCGCGGCTTCGTTGAGCGTCTGAATGTCCTTTGCCGCTTGCAGCAGGCGCTCGGAAAAACTCGCCAGTTGTTGCGGGGAGTACCCGGTCGCCCGCTTCGTGACTTCCGTTACGCCCAGTTCCTCGCCCTTGCAGTAAAGGACTGCCAACATCATCAGCGTCAGAGGGTCACATCCAGCTTGGTAAAGCCCTGCGAGCATTTGCTTGGCGCTGGGGTTTCCGTCTAAGTGTTGCCAGAAGAGAACAGCTTCGGCTTTACTCAGCTGTTCGGCAAAACGGTCAATGCTGATCTTTGCGATTTCTTCCGTGTCCATCCGAACTGACTCCGACTTGATCTCTGCATATAATAAGAACCGGAAGCTGAGGGGAGTCAAGAGGGATAGACGCAGGTAGGGTCACTGGTCTTTCATCGCCTGTACTGAAAGAGGGAGACGGGACGGTGGAGAGGGCACGTGAGAGTGATTGGGAGAGAACTCCAGCCGTTTGAAATGACTCCGGCTCAGTCGCAGGGACTTCCTTTGGGACGGGAATGCTGACGATCACGGATGTACCTGACCCATTCGACTCAATGCTCAGTTCGCCGCCAAATTGACGCAGGCGCTCCTGCATACCTCGAATGCCGACGCCTGAACCAGCGTTACGAATCTCCGCTAAACGTTCGGGCGGTAGGCCTTTGCCTTCATCCGTGACCTCAACACAAAGGTTTCCACCCTTGACGAATACCCGAATCTCAGCCGTCTTGCTTCCTGAATGCCGGTGTATGTTTGTGAGACATTCCTGCACCAATCGGAAGACCGCGAGTTCCATGTCGTTGGGGAGCCTTCCAACGTTCTCGGCAATGTCTAACTTGATGGCTATGCCACTGCGTCGTGATAGTCCTTCTACGTACCAGTTAAGGGCTGACGCCAGACCACACTCGTCCAGTAACGGCGGATGCAAAAGATAAGAGGTTGTTCGTATTTCGCGGTGTAGTTGTTGAACTATTTCTTCGATCTCTTTTCCGTCTTTGACCAACTCTGGTGCAATGCCTTCTGTTTTCTGAACCAGTTGGGCAAGACTCAAGCCAAGAACGGTTAACGTCTGACCCGCACTGTCGTGCAGTTCGCGGGCAATCCGCCGCCGTTCTTCATCCTGTACCTTCATTAAGCGTACCGCCTCGTCGGCTATCCGAACCTTTTCTGCCGCCTCTTTTTGGGAGTGAATGTCGAGACATCCTCCGACATACCCCTCGAACGTTCCATCTGCCGCGTATCGGGGCACCCCACGGTCAAGAATCCAACGGTACTGTCCGGTGTGATGCCGCATGCGGTACTCCATCTCGAATGGACGGCGGGCGTCGAAGTTGTTGGCGTAGATTTGTAGGCAGCGGTCGAAGTCCTCTGGATGCAAATTCTCTGTCCAGCCATTGCCTGACTCTTGTTGCAAAGTTCGACCGACGAAGTCCAACCATCCCTTGTTGAAGTAATAGCAAAGCTTGTCGGTACCCGACATCCAGACCATGATGGGGGAAGCATCTGTAATCACCCGAAAACGCTGTTCGCTCTCCAGTAATTCGTGCTCAGCCCGTTTTTGCGCCGTAATATCCCGCGCCACTTTTGAGGCTCCAATGACCCGCCCGGAAGAGTCTGTTACGGGAGAGATAGTCAGTGACACATCGAGCAGGGTGCCATCCTTCCGCCTGCGGACGGTGTGGAAATGGTCAACGCGCTCCCCTCTTTTGAGACGCATGAGAATATCCGACTCTTCGGCGTGGCGTTCTGGTGGGATGATCAGCGTGATGTGTTGCCCGATGGCTTCTTCGGCGCTGTACCCGAACATCCGTTCTGCACTTTTGTTCCAACTGGTGATTACACCGTCGAGATTCTTGCTCACAATGGCGTCGTCTGAAGAATCGACAATCGCTGCTAACAAATTTCTTGATTGCTCAGCTTGCTTGCGTTCCGTGATGTCACGGGCGATCTTGGACGCACCGACGATGTGTCCCTTTGAATCCCTAACTGGCGAAATAGTGAGGGAGACATTAAGCTTTTTTCCGGCCTTCGTCACACGCACCGTTTCGTAGTGTTCGATACGCTCGCCCCTTCGCAGCCGACTCAAAATTGTTGCTTCTTCATGCCGCAAATCAGGCGGAATAATGATGGTGATCGAACGTCCAATCACCTCCTCTGCTTTGAACCCGAATATCCGCGTGGCTGCGGGGTTCCAACTTGTGATTACGCCGTCTAGCTTCTTGGAAACGATGGCATCGTCCGACGCCTCCACTATCGCGCCGAGTCTAAATTGCGCTTCCTCTGCTTCGCGGCGGGCGGTGATGTCGTCAATAACAGATACGAAGTATTCCAGTTTGCCGCTGTCGCGAACGCCAGCGACCGTCAAATTGATCCAAACGAGCGAACCGTCTTTGCGGATGCAGCGTTTTTCCGCCGAATAACTGCCGAGAGCCTCACTCCGCACTTTCTCCCTTTGCGAGAGATCAGCTTCAAGATCATCTGGATGAATAATGTCCTCAAGCGTGAGCCTCAACAGTTCAGATTCGCTATAACCTAAGATTTCGCACAGTTTCCTGTTTACGCGCAGGCACCGCCCGTCTGGGCCGATGTGCGCGATTCCCAGCCCCGCCATCTCAAAGGTTGAGCGGTACAATTGTTCACTTTGACGCAAGGCATGCTCGAATGCCGCGCTGCGTTGCAGAATTTCCTCAACGTCCGTGTGGGCGGTTGGGGTTTGATCCAGAACGGCAGGGTCGAAAAAGTATTCCCCGCGAGATACCTTGCTGACGGCGGACAGCAAATCCTTGGAAATTGAGCCTTTGACTACGTAGCCCCGCGCACCTGCTTTGAGAGCCTGACGAACCGTTTCGGGATTTTCGTGCTGGCTCAGGATCAATACTTCGCAATCGGGAAGAATGCTGCGCACTTGGCGAGTGGCTTCGAGACCATTTAGCCTCGGCATGCTCACGTCCATCACGATTAGGTCTGGCTTTAACTCACGAGCTTTGTCGAGGGCATCCTGACCATCAACGGCTTCGCCGCAGACCTCAAACTCAGACCGTTCGAGGAGAAGCGAGCGAACTCCCCGCCTAACGACTTCGTGGTCGTCAACGATCAACAACCGCATCTTCCCAGACCTCATATGCTCGTCGCAGGGAGCAGTCACTGGCTCCATTGCTGCGAGAGACACCACAGCAAACGTATATTAACCACGGCGTCCCGAGTAGCCAAATACAGTAAACGCTGTACGCGGCGGCACGCTGCACCCCTCGATGTCCGCCCAACCGTGAGCGTCCTGCTCCACTGCCACGATCCGGTCATTCCGCTCTTTGTCTTTCTTATCTCCCTGCTCGCCTTCGATCACGCCGATGGGTCGGCACGTTAACAGGCAGCCGGGGAATGCGGGCTCGTCCATTAGTACCAACACGTCCACGGGATCGCCGTCATCCGCTTTGGTTGAGGGAACAAACCCGAAGTCATACGGAAACGCCGTTCCAGCGGGCAGGACCTCTTTCAGTTCGAAGATGCGCCCATCAGAGTCGAAAGCAAACTTGTTGCGGCTTCCTTTTGGAGTCTCTATAACGACCCGAAGCAATCGTTTGTCCTCGGAATCGAAAGGCTTAAGACGGGTTGGGTCGGCAAGCCCGTTTTTCTTGCTCATTTTACCTCCGTCGAACGAACCTTGACTTGATGCGCCAGTTAACATCTGGGTTTGTTCCTGTCCAGTAAACATCTTCTCTGCACGCTTTCGCATCCCCGCTAGGCATCGATTGGGGATCAGCATGGGCAACCACGAATCCGAACATGTTCTTACTCTTTTGAAAGAACTGTCGCTTCTAAAGGAACTTGATGATAAGTACGAGGGCGGACCTAAAACCCAATCCGAGCGAGATGCTCATCGACAACGCCAACCGAGGCATCAAGAGATCGCCGAAGAAATCAAAGCACTTGCGGAACAGAAGAAGAACAACGAATAACAATCCGTATTGTCGGATCACGCTTAGATTCCGATCACCATTTGGATAGTTCGCGAAGAGCGGAAAGACCCGCGTCCCAAGGACGCCATCCAAGAATAACGCGGGGCAACAACAGGGATTGAACCTAATATACGTCTGGGACTTTCCCGCAGGGCTGGAAATCGATTGCCGAACTATGGGAAAATTCTCTGCATGGCGAAGTTGAACACGTATAAAACTGTAGTCGAACGTGCGAAGGCCAAGTCCGCCGCGAGAGCCATCGCAGCCAAGAAAAAGTCTTCCACCTCGAAGATCGGCCATGCACAAGCGTAATCTCCGGGTGGTCAAATGGATCGGTACAGTCCCGGCTATAGGAGTCTGCACGTATTGTGCTACGAACTTTAAGGTTCCCCTAGAGATGCTGAAAAGGACATCGGACGCGCAACAAAACCTCCGCAGGCAATTTGAAGATCACAAGTGCCGGCGCGGGGATGCCAGCCAGCTCTCTGCGACGTAGCCATCTGCTCAATATTGACCAGACGTCAATTCGGATTCAGTGCACTATGACAGGATGTCCGGATCAGAACTAGAAGACGATGCTGAACTAGCAAAACTGGTGGACCTGCACACCACCGCCCAAATAGAGGAACGCTTTCGGAAAGTCTTCAAACGGGAAATGACTCCAGAGGAACGGCACGCTTTCTTCATCGTTGACGGCAATCCGAAGAAGTCTACGGACTAAGGGGCTTCTTCCTGCGTACCAGTTGAAGAAGTGATTTTCGTCACATAGCACTGTTCGTGGACCGCCTTTCCATCTTCGTTCACAACGGTGTCGGACGTGAGGCTCACAGGTTCGCCACATACACGGCAGGATATGCCTTGATAGGCTTGGTCGGGCAACGCCTGTCCTCTAATGGGAAGACATACGAGGATGCTTTTAGCACGACCGGTTCCAAAACTGCATTGGAAATCTCCTCTCGTATCTGCTAGACCGAATTGGTTAGGCGCGGTCATCCGTTTTGGAACTCGCGTTTTGGGGCTTTGATTTATTCCTCCAAGCCCGGCGAGATTTTCCTACGGTATTCTCTGTATGGCGGGAATATCGCCTCCACAAAGATGACATGGCCGCAGACTGAGTCAATCCGACTGAGCAGATGTGGTCGCATGCGCTTCCTGTGGAACCAAGCACCGGGTAGGAATAATAATCTCAACGAGGGTACCGGGATTTGCGTTCGTCACCCTCAAGTTCCCACTAAATTCTTTGGCGCGTTGCCTCATCCCTGCCAGACCAATGCCCAAACTGCCCGGTCGCATCTCGGCAATCTCTGGACCGACTCCCTTGCCATCGTCTCCGACCCGTACCATCACCTGCCCGTCTTGCTGACTCAGCGCAACCCAAGTCTTGCTTGCTCCCGAATGCCGGAAGACGTTGGTCAGGGCCTCCTGAATGACGCGGAAGACTGCAGTCTCCAAGTCGCTCGTGAGCCGTGGGAAATCACTAGGCTGTAAGTCGAATGATGTCGCAATGCCGCTGCGTTTTGTCAATCCGTCCAGGTACCACCGAACGGCTGGCAGCAGCCCCACCTCATCGAGCAACGGTGGGTGCAAGAGATGGGACATGCTGCGGACTTGCTGGATGGCGCGGGTCGCGATCTCACTTGCCTCATTCGCCGCCTGATCTTTCGCGTCAATCGAGTTGTACTGGGGAATCTGGGTTACGGTCATCTTGAGTGCGGCGAGTTCCTGCCCCAGACCGTCGTGCAGCTCCCGTGCGGGGTCACGACATGGCATCGGTA
>Ga0207141_10029_pt1 | contig 47088 bp, 40 predicted proteins | sample Alteio_BWMinHeat_5_FD_153553 | JGI IMG/M metagenome (GOLD analysis project Ga0207141, IMG submission 153553) | Enriched cells from forest soil in Barre Woods Harvard Forest LTER site, Petersham, Massachusetts, United States -... | ecosystem: Environmental > Terrestrial > Soil > Temperate forest >... | reverse complement strand
TCAAGGATATCTACAGCGGCCGCACGCTCTTCTCGCTTTTCGGCTCAGTGAAGTTTATTTTCTGAGATGCGCCGACCATGAACAGCAAACGCCAAACCGATTCGCCTTCTCTGCGAACGCGCTGCGTTCTCTGCGTCTCCGCGTTGTCTTTCTTTTTTGCTCTTCATGCAAGCCCAAGGCCTGCCCCACGCGCGCCTCGAGAGTCGGCTCCGTTCCGCGGCCAATCGCGGGAAGAAGCGGATCGCAAATCCTTCGGCTGTGTTTCTTGCCACAACTCGACCGATGAACCCACCATGCATCCGACGAAGACCGTCGCTCTCGGTTGCAGCGATTGTCATGGCGGGAACTCTTCCGTTTCGGTGGCATCCGGCGTCGCGCCGAATTCTCTTGAGTACAATTCCGCAAAGGAAAAAGCGCACGTCCGGCCGCGCGATCCTTCCTTCAAAAATCGCTCGGCGATTGCCGAGCGGGCCTATACGAAGTGGCTTGCGGAATCCGCTGAGTACATCAAGTTCGTCAATCCCGGTGATCTTCGCGTGGCTCCGGAAACGTGCGGCGCTGCCGGGTGCCACGCTGCGGAGACTCGCGCGGTTTCTACCGGCATGATGACCCACGCGGGGATGCTGTGGGGCGCGGCGCTCTACAACAACGGCGCGTATCCCGCAAAAAACACGCGCTTCGGCGAGAGTTACAACCGCGAGGGCTTGCCGCAATCAATCAAGACATTTCCGAAGCCGATGCCGGAAGAGACCCGCGCGAAAGGCGTGATTCCCGAGCTCGATCCTCTCTTTCGTTGGGAAACTTCGCAACCCGGCAACGTCCTTCGCGTGTTCGAACGTGGCGGTCGCAAAAAAGCTGAAATTGGCAATCCAAATCGGGAAGAGGAGCCGGGCAAGCCTGACGACAAGCTCAGCGACCGCGGCTTTGGAACCGGGCTTCGCACCGACCCCGTTTTTCTCGGTTTGCAAAAAACGCGCTTGCTTGACCCGATCCTGTCGCTCCCCGGTACCAACGATCATCCCGGCGACTATCGCGGCAGCGGTTGCACCGCATGTCATGTTATTTACGCTAACGACCGCGATCCTTTGCACTCCGGTGCTTACGCGACGTTCGGCCACTCGGGTTTCAGCGCGACCTCCGATCCGACAATTTCCAAGAATGAGTCCGGACATCCCATCAAACACGCGTTCACGCGCTCGATTCCTTCGAGCCAGTGCATGATTTGCCATATCCATCCCGGGACGAACATGGTCACGACGTATTTTGGGCTTACCTGGTGGGACAACGAAATTGATGGCGAAAAAATGTATCCGAAGGAGCAGCGCAGTCCCAGCGAGGAGCAGCGCTATCGGTCATTCGAACGCAATCCAGAGGGCGCGGCGGTTCGCGGACTCTGGAACGATGAAACATTTTTGGAAAAAGTAGGCAGCGCCGAATTCAACAAGCAGTTGAAGACTACGCAGTTCGCTGATTTTCACGGGCATGGCTGGGTCTTCCGGGCGGTTTTCAGTCACGACCGCAAAGGAAACTGGCTCGACCAGGACGGTAAGCAGATCGCTTTCAATGACCCCGAACGCTTCGGGAAAGCTGTGCACTTGGCGGACATTCATCTCGAAAAAGGAATGCAGTGCAATGATTGCCACTTCGCGCAGGACAATCACGGCAACGGGAAAATCTACGGGGAGCCGCGAGCTGCCGTGGAAATCGATTGTACCGATTGCCATGGCACGATTCGAAAGAAGGCTACGCTCGTTACGTCCGGCCCGGCAGCTCAAGAAGGTGGGCGCCACCTCGATGCGCTGCGGACTCCGTGGGGATTGCGGCGGTTCGAATGGAGCGATGGAAAATTATTACAGCGTTCGATGTCAGAAGAGAACAAGGAATGGGAGGTCGTGCAGACGATCGACACCATCACGCCCGGCAACGCGCATTTCAGCGAGAAGTCTCTTCGCGCGAAGCTTATGAACAAAGATGGCGCGGTGTCTTCGCAAATGCCGGGCGACGACGCTTCTCTCGCCCACGCCAACAGCAGCATGACCTGCTACTCCTGCCATACTTCGTGGACGCCCACTTGCTTCGGCTGCCATCTGCAGATGACCGCTAACGCGCGCAAGCCGATGCTGCACAACGAAGGCTTGGTCACGAAAAACTACACCAGCTACAACTTCCAAGTTCTGCGCGACGACATTTATATGCTCGGCGCGGATGGGACGGTCACCGGCCATCGCATCGCACCGGCGCGTTCTTCCTGCGCGGTGCTGGTCAGCTCGCAGAATGCCAACCGCGATTGGCTTTATTACACGCAGCAAACCATTTCCACGCCCGGGTTCTCCGGCCAGGCTTTCTCCACGTTCGTGCCGCACACGGTGCGCGCCAAGGAAACCAAGCAGTGCAGCGATTGCCACGTCTCCGCGCAGAATGACAACAATGGCTGGATGGCGCAGTTGTTGCTGCAAGGCACCAACTTCATGAATTTCATGGGCCGCTACGTTTATGTGGCCACCGGCAAGGGTGGACTCGAAGCCATCGCCGTCGCCGAACATGACGAACCTGAAGCTATCTACGGCAGCGACCTTCAGCGCATCGCTTATCCCGATAATTTCAGGAAATTTGTGGAGCACCATCGCGAACTCAGCGCCGCGGCTGAGCATTCCGGCAATGTGCTCGATATCCAGGCGCGCGGTGAATACGCCTATGCCGCGGTTGGCCCCGGCGGGCTGCGCGTCTATGACATCGCCAACATTGACAACAAAAGTTTTTCCGAGAAAGTCACGACTGCGCCGGTCTCCCCGATCGGCCAAAGGTTTTTCGTGGCTACGAAAAACGCTCTCGCTGTGGCTTCGCCCACTACGCTTGGCGTCGATCCGTTGCGCCGGCAATCGCCGGAAAACGAGGAGCAGCCGATTCATCCTCTCTACGGTTTTCTTTACGTTGCCGACAAGGAAGAAGGCCTCGTCGTCATTGGCGATCCAAATCAAAAATCAAAAAGTCCCGGTGTCCGCACGCTGCTCGACGGCAATCCCGCCAACAATTTTCTGAAGCGCGCTTTGGCGTTCAATCCGGGCGGCGCCCTGACTGGCGCGCGCCGTATCACCATCGCAGGAACGTTTGCTTACGTCCTTACCGATAAAGCTCTCGTTGTGGTCGACCTCGACGATCCGCTGGCCCCGCGCATCACGGCTAGTATCGGCTCGCCGGTGCTCAACGATCCCCGCGGCATCGCCGTGCAATTCCGCTACGCATTCGTTGTCGATCGCGACGGCTTGAAAGTTTTCAACGTGACTGATCTCGCGCAGCCAAACCCCGTGAGCAACGCCTTGGTTCCGCTCGAAGACGCGCGCAACGTTTATGTGGCGCGCACCTACGCTTACGTTTCGGCAGGGAAGCAGGGCCTTGCGATTGTGGATGTCGAAAAACCGGAGACGCCCAAGCTGGATCAAATCTTCACCGCTGATGGCCAGCTCAACGACGTAAACGACGTGAAAATCGGCATGGTCGCCGCGAGCGCCTTTGCCTTCGTCGCGGACGGCAAGAATGGCCTCCGTGTACTGCAAATCCTTTCGCCCTGGGACGATCCCGCGCACTTCTCCGGTTTTAGCCCGCGCCCAACTCCCAAACTCATCGCCACGGCCCATACGCGCGGTCCTGCGCTAGCCATTTCGAAGGGCATTGATCGCGACCGCGCCGTCGACGAGTCCGGCAACCAACTTGCCGTCTTCGGCCGCCGGGGCGCTCGGCCGCTTAATCGCGCCGAAATGCGCGGCCTCTACATCCATTCAAATACGGGCCGGCTTTATGGCGTAACAGATGATGCCGCCGAGAAACCTCACGCCATGTCGCCTTCCTCCTCTGAAACGACATTCTTTTCCTTTTTCTCGCGTGCTCGAGCTTGGGTGAATTCTTTGCGATGAGGTCAACGCCATGAAACGTCGTAGATTCCTCTCACACGGAATAAAAACTGCCTCGGTTGCTTTGTGCTCCCAGATCTTTCCCTCTGGCCTGCGAGCCTTTCCACTTTCACAAGGCACCGGGCCAAAAACTTCTCCCAACAATTCCGCGCGGCCGCAACTCGCCCTGACGATTGACGATCCGACGCTATCCCTCGGTTCCGTGCTGAAATGGCAGGAAGCCAACAGCCGCATATTGAAAGCAATTTCCGAGAAGAATGTACGTGCCGCGCTGTTTGTCTGCGGGATGCGCGTGGATGAAGCTGACGGCGCCAAGCTGCTTACCACCTGGGATCAAGCTGGTCACCTTATCTGCAATCATTCTTACTCGCATAAATTTTATGGCGAGCAAACAAGTTACGCCGACTTCGCTGTCGATTTTCTGAAAAATGAAAAGGTGATCGCTCCGTATCGCAATCGCAAGGCGCTATTCCGCTATCCTTTCCTGAAGGAAGGCGACACTGCGGACAAGCGCGATCGTTTTCGCGCTCTGCTCAAGGAGCGCGGCTACCGCGTTGGCCATGTGACCATTGACGCTTCAGACTGGTACGTCAGCCAGCGCTTCGTCGACCGGCTTAGCAAGCAGCCCAAAGCAGCCGCCGCTCCCTATCGCGATTACCTGGTTGCTCATCTCCTGGATCGCGCCGCGTTTTACCGTCAGCTCTCTCTCGACGTTCTTGGCCGCGACATTCGTCACACGCTGCTGATGCATTTCAACCCCCTGAACGCCTTTGTCCTTCCCGACATCATGAGTGCCTTCGAGGCGGCCGGTTGGCAATGGATCGATGCCTCCCTGGCCTTTGAAGACCCCGTCTTTCGCAGCCAGCCGCAAACGCTTCCCGCGGGCGAGAGCCTGGTCTGGGCCCTTGCTAAGGAAACAGGGCGATTTGAGGCGCGTCTTCGGTACCCGGGAGAGGATGATGTCTATGAAAGGCCAAAGATGGACGCCCTCGGCCTATAGTCGGCTCCCAAAGACTTGGGTGCGCCGATCCCAGCGTGGGTGGCCAAAAACTGTCTCCCTAGCTCTAAGTTTCCTTTTTATTCGCCCTTGCTATCTCTTTCAAGGCACGGAATTTGCGGCATTCTGTTACTTTGTGGGACACTCATCTCCTTTCCTTTTAACCGTTTATAGCCAGGACACATCTGATCGAGGTATAATGGCTTGTTCACATCTTTAACGCATAGCACCCATCAAAATAATTCGTGGGGCAGTGTAAAGGGAACGCGGTTAAGGTGAGGAGGCTTCCCAGAGCAGGCCCACCAAGAAAGGCAGTAAGGGGTACTAGTACATGACTAAACAATTTCTACTGGCCAGCGATTTCGACCAGACGCTCAGTTTCAACGACTCGGGAGTCGTTCTGAGCGAGCTCATCGGGTTTCACGGCTTCCACGACAAAGTGAAGGGTCTTGCCGAGATGAACCTCGTCCAGCAGGGTGCGGAACTCAGCTATCTCATTCTGCATGATCCGGACTTTCGCAAGGTTCGCCGCGAGCATCTCGTGGAAACCGGCAAGCAAATTCGCCTGAAGCACGACGTCGCGCTGTTTGCGCGTGCGCTGGAAAATCTTGCCGACGGATACAAGTTTCATTTCAACGTCATCTCCGCCGCGCCGCAGGAGATCATCCAGTCGGCGCTGGAAGGCATCGTTCCGCCGGATCACATTTTCGGCACGCGCTTCCGTTACAACGAAGCCACCGGCGAAGTGGACTCCATCATTCGCGCTTCCGCCGGCTGGGGCAAAATCACAGTGCTCGAGGAACTCCGCGCGAGGCTCGGCATCAGCCACGACAGCATCATCTACATGGGCGACGGCAGTTCCGACATCCCTGTGATGATGCACGTCAATCAGTACGACGGCCTGACGATCGCGGTGAGCGAAGCCAAGTTCATCACCCGCGTCGCCAAGCGCACCGTGCTCAGCGACAACGCCATGAGCGTGCTGGTTCCCGTGCTCGAAAAGGTTCTGCGCTGGGACTCCGCGCGCATCCGCCGCCTTTTCGCTTCTTACGGTTTGACGTTGCTCGAATGGGACAAGATGCGCACCGACCGGCTCACCATTCAGGATTCCACCACCGAGCACGTGTCCGTGGCGGCCGCGCCTCAGATCGACGCCCACTAACCTCAGGCCCAAGGCCTTCACTTGCAGGGGCGGCCCGATCGGATCGGGCCGCTCTTTTTTTGCCTTGCTTGTAGCGCTCGCGTCGACGATCGCATCCTATATGTTTGGCATTCTTTTCGACTTCCGGGGGCGGAACATGTCCAGGAAATCCATTCTCATGCTCGTCGGCGATTACGTGGAAGACTACGAGGTGATGGTCCCTTTCCAGGCGCTCCTGATGGTCGGCCACACCGTCCACGCCGTCTGCCCCGGCAAAAAATCGGGAGAGCACGTGCGCACCGCCATTCATGATTTCGAGGGCGACCAGACCTACTCTGAAAAGCGCGGACATAATTTCTCGCTCAACGCCACCTTTGACCAAATCAAGCCCGAAGACTACGACGCCCTGGTCATCCCTGGCGGCCGCGCTCCCGAATACATTCGCCTCATTCCGCGCGTCATCGAAATCGTTCACCACTTCGCGAAAGCCGGCAAGCCTATCGCGGCTATCTGCCACGCCGCGCAAATCCTCGCCGCCGCCGGTGTCCTGCAGGGGAAAAAATGCAGCGCCTATCCCGCCGTCGGCCCCGACGTCACCCAGGCCGGCGGCACTTACGTCACTCTTGGCATGACCGAAGCCATCGCCGACGGCAATCTCGTCACCGCTCCTGCCTGGCCCGCGCATCCCGCGTGGCTCGCCAAATTCCTGGGCGTTCTCGGAACCAGGATCGAACTCTAATTTCCAAACTGATTATTTGAATCCATGCATTCTAAAATACGAATCTCGTCTTCGCTCTTCCTAAAAACTCCTTCGAAGAGGATAATTTCCTGTTCGGCATCCAATGAAAGGTCGATTCTAGACTCATGGCTAACGTCAACACCAAGAAGGGCGTCATCGGCATCCTAACCGGAGGCGGCGATGTTCCCGGTCTCAACCCTGCCATTCGCGGCGTCACTCTTCGCGCCATCCGCGAAGGTTACCAGGTCATCGGCATTCGCCACGGCTGGGCTGGCCTCGTCGATATGGTTCGCGAGAAGGATTACGACAACTCCGACAACTTTTTTCTCCTCGACGAAGAAATCGTCGATCGCGCCGGCCGCACCGGCGGCACCTTTCTCCATTCTTCGCGCACCAATCCCGGCCGCGTCGCCAAATCCAACGTCCCCGTGCATCTCAAGGACAAATTCACCGCCGAGAAAAACGACCTTACGCCCGAAGTTCTCAAGAATCTCGACTGGCTCGGCATCAACACGCTCATCCCCATTGGCGGTGATGATACGCTCAGCTACGGCGTTCGACTCCACAAAGAAGGCTTCAAGGTCATTGGCATTCCCAAGACCATGGACAATGATGTCCCCGGCACCGACTACTGCATCGGCTTCAGCACCTGTGTCACGCGCACCATCCAAATGGTCAACAGCTTGCGCACCTCCGCCGGCTCCCACGAGCGCTTCATGGTCCTCGAAGTCTTCGGCCGCTACGCCGGCTTCACCGCCATGCTTCCGACCATGGCCGGAGCCGCCAATCGCTGCGTCATTCCCGAATACAAATTTAACATCGAGCATCTTACCGAACTGCTCGTCGCCGACCGCCGCAAGAATCCTAGCCGCTACTCCATCGTCCTCGTCTCGGAAGGAGCCATGTTCGAGGGCGGCGAAATGGTCTTTGAAGGGGAAGCCACCGACGCCTACGGGCACAAAAAGCTCGGCGGCATAGGTGAAATCGTTGGCGACAGGATTCGGGACCTCTCCGCCAAATTCAACAACGGCCGGAAAATCGATGTCATCAACCAGAAGCTCGGCTATCTGGTCCGGTGCGGCGATCCCGATGCCATTGACTCCATCGCTCCCATGGCCTACGGCAATCTCGCTCTTGATCTCCTCTTGAAAAACATCAGCGGCCGCCTTGTGGTCCTCAAAAACGGCCACTACGACAACATTCCCCTCGAAACCGTCACCGCTATCAAGAAGGTCGTCAACGTCAAGGAACAATACAATACCGACCGCCTGCGCCCGCAATACGCCAGCTTCGAAATGCGTCCCCTCTTCCTGATGACAAACGAAGTGCGATAGTCTCTCTTCCAATATTTTGCGCCAGTAAAGCCATCTGTCGAGGAGGCTGTATCTACGCGCTGGGCATTGACGTTGGCACTGGGAGGAACGCGCGCCGTGGTCATCGATGGCCAGTGCCGCGTCCTTTCTTTAACTAGTCCTGCAACGATTCGGAGTCGGGCGGCACTATATGTAGGAGTCTTCCTTCGAAAGTTCCGGTTAGAATTTGACCGAACGAGAAAGCGAAGTTGCGCTGAAGGACCCGAGGTCGAGTCGCAAAGAAACAGCACACCCAGCCATATGGACGTCTTCAAACTAGCATTCGAGACGATAGTCGTGGGCCTCCTGGCCTTTGTCTGGCTGGGCGTTGCGAGCTATCTTTTTTCCCCCGACTTTATGGCGGACCTTCTTTGTCGCCGCCTCCCCGCCTATGCAAAGGACAATCAAACCCTTTTAAGTGCAGGCGTCCTGACCGTGGCCTACTGCCTTGGTTCAGCCATTCTCCCGATAGCCACGCAATTGTTGAATGACGAACACTGGCCGCTTCCAGAAAACGCCATCCGTTGTCAGGTTTTCACGCAGCAGCAAATTCTGTTGGAGAATGTTGCCTTCACCGCCGTCCCCAAGCACCTGTCGCCGGCCGACTTGAAACCCGTCCACTGTTCCTACTGGGCGCCAGTGGTCGAAGACGGCGTCGCACACGGAATCTGGACATTTGTGCGGTTATGGGCTCCTTCTCCCTTGGTAAAACAAGACCATTCCGCGACAGGCGATGAGGCCAAGAAAGACAGGATATTAACCCTCTTTCAATTACAGGAGAGCCAGCTGCTGAACCAGGGTACGGATAAAGCGGAGCTACTCCGGCAATTGCATGAACGGATCGTTGTGTTGCGCGGCGCGGTCTTCAGCGGGTTCCTTCTTTCCTTGATCAGCCTCTTTGCCTTCTTTGCCCCGGTGTTCGGCCACCCCGCCCATCGGGTTAGGACGGTTTGCGGAACCTTATTGGCCATCGGCTTCGCCGTACCCGCGCTTCTCAATGGCTACCAGGATCTCTTGCGAGGGAATATTTTCGACATGCCGGTGCTGGAAGGCTTGGTATTCGCGGTCGTGCTCTTTGGGGCAATTCTGGTGGTTAGGGGCGTTAAGACTCAACTGTTCTTAAAGAAGCGCTACCTCTTGGCCGTGTTTTTCCTTGCTCTCCTCGCTTACGGCGGATGGATGAGCTCCGAAATTCTCTACGACCAGCAGGTCATAAGTTCGCTCGCCACCCTAAAAGCCGACAGCGCATCTCCAAGGCACTGAGTCGCCCCGCATCTTCCGGCTGTGCTTTCCCAAGTTGCTTCGGATCATGCGCTCTTCGCCTCCGGATCTGCCAAGGCTCTGCTTCCCCGCTTCCCTCGGTGTCTTGTGCTAGGCTAAATGTGGGAACACTGATGAACCGCGGCTCCGGCTTACGCATCGGCAAAATTCTCGGCATCCCAATCTATCTCCACTCGACTTGGGTCTTTATCTTTGCCGCCATCACGTACATGATAGCCTCGCAGTACAAGCAGGAACATCCGGCTTGGACGGAGACGCAGCATTGGGCCGTCGGCGTCCTGACAAGCTTGCTCTTCTTCGCCTCGGTTCTCTTCCATGAACTCTCCCACAGCGTGGTGGCTCAGCATTACAAGATTCGCGTCGTTTCCATCACCCTTTTTCTCTTCGGAGGCTTGGCGCGCATCGAGCGCGAGCCTTCCAATGCCATTCAGGAATTCAACATTGCCATCGCCGGACCGCTGGCCAGCGGCTTCCTCGCGGGCTCTTTTTGGGGCTTAACGCGGCTCTTCCCTTATAGCCAGACGGTGGGAGCATTGGCCACTTGGCTGTGGCAGACCAATTTCGCGCTGGCCGTTTTCAATCTCTTGCCGGGATTTCCTCTCGACGGCGGACGAATTTTCCGCGCCATCGTTTGGGGAGCGACCAAAAGTTTTGACAGGGCGACTCGCGTCGCGGGAGCCAGCGGCAAGATAATCGCCTACGCCATGATTCTTCTGGGCGCCTATGGTGTGTTAAATGGTTCCGTTCGACAAGGAATCTGGATTGCTTTCATCGGTTGGTTCATTTTGAACGCTGCGCAGGAAAGCGTCGCTCAAGTGGCTATCCGGGAAACCCTCGCTGGCCTCAGTGCCGCCGACGTGATGAGCAAGGAAGTCCCTGCCGTTCCCGGACACATAACGCTCGAAGAATACAGCGGCGAAGTGCGCCGCACCGGCCACCGCTGCCATCTCGTCGTCAGCGACGGCCGCCTCCTGGGCATGATGAACGTTCACACTCTCAATTCTATCCCTCGCGAGGAATGGGCCCACAACTCCGTGCAGGCCGCCATGATTCCGCGGGAGAAAATTCTCTGGACCTCGCCGGAGGAGCCCTTGTTGCGCTTGCTCGAGCGGCTCCTGAGTGCCGACGTCAATCAGATGCCGGTGGTGAGCGGTACCATCGACGACGCGCCACAAATCGTGGGCATGGTCACGCGCGATTCCATACTGCGTGTGATGAAGACGCGCTCCGAACTCGGCCCGCTACCCGCAAGCAGGTAGCCGGCCCGGTTCGCGCCGAAATTCTATTGTAATTTTTCCTTGAGGAACAATTTAATCTGCGACAGCCGATTGTCTCCCGGCGAACGGCGCTCCGGTTTCGTTTTTCTGCCGCGCTTCCAGGATGACACGCACTCCATGCCGCGGCCGCAAGGTGATCGAAGCCAGCGGCGTCACGGAATGCTTCGCCACTAGCCGCAAGCGGAACTTTCGCGCAATCGTCGCCAGAATCAGCGTCGCTTCCATCACCGCAAATGTATTTCCAATGCACTGGCGCGGCCCGCCGCCGAACGGAAAGTAGGCGAACCGCGGCAATCTTTTCATTAAATCATCTTCCCATCGCCCCGGCCGGAATTCTTCAGGCGCGTCATACCAGCGCGGGTCGCGGTGCACCACCCATTGCGCCATGGCCACGCCCATTCCCTTGGTTACGGGATACCCTGCAATTTCATGTTCTTCGACGGTCAGCCGCGCCAATCCCCAGGCCGCGGGATAAAGCCGCAGCGATTCCGTGATGACGTGTCCGGTGTGAATAAGTTTTGGAAGATCGTCAAGCATCGGAGCGCGATCGCCAAGAACGGCGTCCAATTCCGCGTGTAGCTTCGCTTCCACGGCGGGATTCTGCGCCAGCAACCACCACGTCCAGGAAAGCGTGCTGGCGGTGGTCTCGTGGCCCGCTAAGAACAAGGTGATGGTCTCATCCCGAAGTTGCCGGTCCGTCATCCGCGAACCGTCTTCGTCTTGAGCCGTGAGCAGCATCGACAGCAGATCGCCGGCATCCCGCCCGGACCTGCGGCGCTCACCGATAATTCGATAGAGTATTTTCTCGATCTGCGCAATTTCTCTTTTCATTCGAAAGTTAGCGGCCGTCGGCAACCAATGCGGCACAAAGATGGCGCGCCGGAAATTAGCGCCGATTTCCAGCAGCAGTTCCAGGGATTTTCCCACTTCTTGCGCGTCGCGCTCGACGTCGGCGTCAAACAGCGTTTTCCCCACGATCTGCAACGTCAGCCGCATCATTTCTTGGTGCGCGTCGCGCTCTTCCCCGTCGCGCCAGCTCTCCAACAATCTCTTGGTGTACTCCACCATCGTCGCTGCATACGAAGCGATTCGAACGCGGTGAAACGCCGGTTGCGCCAGCCGCCGCTGCCGTAGCCAGAATTCTCCCTCGCTGGTCAGCAAACCCTCGCCAAAGACGTGGCGGTTCGCCCGCAGCACCCGGCCTTTCGAATATTTGCGCGCGTTGGTGACCAGCACTTCTTCGATCAAATCGGGGTGATTAACGAATATTGTTTTGAAATTCAGAACGCGCAGCCCCGCGATGTCGCCATACTCATGCGCGACTCTTGTGAAATATTCCAGTGGATTGTTATTCAGCGGACCGAGCGACCATCGTTTGAGCCCCTCGGAGGGACCGTCGGGAAATTTCTTGCGGGTCGCGCGCCACATCACTTGATGCTATGCCCGCGTCCACGCGGCGTCAACGCGGCGTGCGCATGCAGCCGCTCGGGTTTCTCGCTAGCGCATCGCCCGGATTCGAAAGCCGCCACGCTTCATATCGACGGTCACGTTTGAAAATCCGGCGGCCGTTAATCTTGGCAAAGCAGGCGCCGGCGCCACGGGAACAAACGTGCTGCGAATGTGCGCCACACGGTGCAGCCACCCATCCTGAATCTCAAACGCCAGGAACGCTCCGCTAGGCCGCAGCACGCGCCAAATTTCCGCAAAAGCGCGATCCTGCAACTCGTTCGAACGCAAATGATGCAGCATCAGGATAGCGATAGCCGAAGAAAAAGTCCCATCGGCAAACGGCAGCGCCGCCGCATCGCCTTGAATCACGGTCGCATTCGAGCCATTTACGCGCGCGCCCAGCTTGGCTGCAAATGCGTGGTCGTACTCGAGACTCGTCACGCGAGCCGTAAGTCGCCCCAATTCCTCTGTCGCCGCACCCGGCCCCGCGCCTAGTTCCAACAGGTGCTCACCCAATTCCGAGCCTTGCAGAACCCACGGCAGAAGCTGCCGCCGCGTCACCCATCGCCAGAGTCGCGTTCCACAAAACCACGTTTCATATAGATTCATCAATAAGCCGAAGACTTCGAAGACCCTCAACTCTACAGCCAGCACGCCGCCTCAGTGAAGCATGGTGCGGATTTGACGGAGCGCAGAAGCAAATTGGTCGGCGTTGTAAGACGAAGGATTCTCGAGTTGCTGGAAGAGGCCGTTGATGGCGGCACGAACTTCAGCGGCGTTTGCGGGTTTCGCATCCTTACTGTACGCGATGTACAGCGAGTCAAGCGCCATGGCCGCTTGCTCCGCGGCACGCTCATCGGCGAGCGCGATATTTTCTGCGTCATCGGAAATGCGCTGCAACATGCGCAGCGCGATCGCTTGATCGTATTGCATCGTCGCCAGACGCTCCGCAATCCGTTGCGCCAATGGTGCTGCCGCGGATGCCGCCGCCGCCACCGCGTTGCGATCCGGATTGAGCTTGGTCATCTCGTCGGAGACAGCGAGCAGTTGACGGTCCAACTCTTGCGCACTCGCCGAATCAATCTGCTTGGCCAGCAATCGAAACACCGCATAACGCGAGCTATTCCATCCCGGATCGCCCGGACGCCGCCCGATAAAACCATGCTCCTGCCTCCAACTGTCTTTCGCCGCCCCCAGCGCATGATGACACGCAAAGCAAGAAAGCTCGGAATACTCCGGCCAAACATCTTTTTTGTCAAAGCGTTCACCTTTCGCGCGCCAAGTCAGACGTTCCATCGCCGCCCGCAATTGCACAGCTTGGCCCGTGCTCCACTCGCGCACTCCCACCCAAGCGGCGTCCTCAACAGTTTTCCCCGGTTCGGACTCGCGCGGCGCCTTCCAATGCCTCGGCATCACCGCCGAAAACGAATCCAGCTCGAAATAAAGATCCGGATGCCCCGTCGCGATCATTTCGTGATCCACGAATTTACTTTTCGTTCCCAGATGGCACTCCAGGCATTTCTCCGTGCGATGAATCACGTTTCGCGTGTCGTGCATTCCCAGCGCGACGGATTTCTCATGGGCCCACGATCTTGTGGTGTGTGGCCCAAGCCAGCCCGAGGCCGGCCCGTGGCAGTTTTCGCACGATACGCCTTCCGAGATTTCAAACGCCCGCCCGCGTTGCTCCGGCGGAGGATTCAGCGCGTGGCACGCCAGGCACTTCGGCGCTTCTTCCGCCTTGGCGCCCAGCTTCAAGATGCGCGCCATGCGCTCACCAACGTCTCCGGTCAACGCTTGGTATGCGCGGCTGTGCTTATCCTGGATGATCCACGTGGAATATTCGTTCTGCAAAATCCGGCTGCCGGCAATGGACTTCACGCTTCCGTGACAGCTGGTCGCCGCGCAAGAACCCGGCCCGATGTATTTGACCGGCTCCTTCTGCGCTGAAACCGCCGCGAGCGGCGTCAAGAAGCAGGCGCAAAAAACCACGAGCAATCTGTAGGAGTTGGACGAGTCGCGCATTCAGTGTGCCGATGAGTCTGTTTGCTTATATCGTTTGGGCCGCGCGGAAGTCAACGGCCCGCGTTGTCTTTTTCGCGCCGCGCCGCGAAAAGCCAAACGCCCTCTATTTACAGCGAACTTCCCTGCCAGTAGTATGCAGGGGATTCAGCACGCCACTTCGCGCCGCGCATCTCCAGGGAGAAATGCCCGGCGCCTTTCGCGCGAGACAGGGCCACGTGATCTTCGACGACCTTCGGGCCATCCAGCTTCGCCACGGCTTCCTGCCCCAAGCGGAGCTCGAGGGCCTATCCCAGCGCACCCAGACGCCGCTCTACCAAATCCATGGCGTCGCGAGCTTTTATCCCCATTTTCATCTGGCGCCGCCGCCGAAAGCGGAGATTCGCGTTTGCGCCGACATGAGCTGCCGACTCAACGGCGCTTGCGAATTGCGTGCCGATCTCGAGCGCCGCTTCGCGAATTCGCGGCCTGAAGATGTGCAGATTCGCGACGTTTCCTGTCTCGGCCGCTGCGATCATGCTCCTGCGATTTCCATCAACGACCACATTTTCACTCATGCCACCGCGGAGCATGTCGAGCAGCTTGCCCGCGGCGCCATCCGCGGCGATGACATTCACGAGCCGCATCCCCAGCAGGCGCGCATCGCCTGCCAAGCCGATCCCTATGCCGCGGGCGAACAGTACGGCGTCGCGCGCAAACTCGTTTCCTCGCGTCCCTGGGACGATGTCCTCGCACAACTCAAGGCCGCCGAATTGAAAGGCATGGGCGGCGCCGGATTTCCCACCAGCATGAAGTGGGACCTGGTTCGCAAGCAGCCCGATGCGGTTAAATACATCGTCTGCAACGCCGACGAAAGCGAGCCCGGCACCATTAAAGACCGCTTCATCATGACCAACCTGCCGCATCTGGTTATCGAAGGCATGATCATCGCCGGCCTGGTCACCGGCGCGAAGCGCGGCATCCTCTATATCCGCCACGAATATCACCTTCAGGAAGAAATCCTCGGCGAAGAGATTCGCCGCTGCTATCGCTCCGGGCTCCTTGGCAAAAAAATCCTCGACACTGATCTGGATTTCGACCTCGAAGTATTTGTCAGTCCCGGCGGCTACATCTGCGGCGAAGAAAGCGCGCTCATCGAAGCCATCGAAGGCCACCGCGCCGAGCCGCGCAACAAGCCTCCGTTCCCCGGCCAAGTCGGCCTATGGCAAAAACCCACTGTCATTAACAATGTCGAAACTTTCATCAACGTTCCGCAAATTCTGGCGCTTGGGATCGATTGGTTCGTCGCTCAAGGCGCGAATGGCTCGCGTGGCCTGAAGTTTGTCGGCGTAAGCGGCCACGTTGCCCGGCCGGGCGTTTTCGAAGTTTCCATGGGCACGCCGATGCGCGATGTCATTTTCAATTATGCCGGCGGGATTCGCAGCGGCCGTCCGTTGAAAGCCTTCGCGCCCTCCGGCCCGTCCTCCGGCTTTCTTCCCGCTTCGCTGGTGGATGTTCGTCTGGATTTCAAAGCGCTCGCCGAAGCCGGCTCCATGCTCGGTTCCGGCGCCATCGTCGTCTGCGACGACACCACCTGCATGTTGGATATGGCTCTGAACGCCGTGCGCTTTTATCGCAACGAATCCTGCGGTAAGTGTGTCCCCTGCCGCGTCGGTTCGCAAAAAATGGCGGACCTGCTCGCTCGATGGACGCAGGGAGGCGTAGCCGAATCGCAATATCGCGCCGACCTCGCGCTCCTCGACGAACTCTCGCAGGCCATGAGCCTCACCTCAATCTGCGGCCTCGGCCAAATTGCGCCCGCTCCGATTCAATCCGTGCTGAAACATTTTCGCCCTGAAATCGAGGCGCACGTTTTGCAAAGCCAATGCCCCAGCGGAATTTGCTTCACGCCCGCCGCCCGCGCCGGGGAAGCCCAGCGCTCAGGTATCCGTCCATAAAATGACAACTGCCGCCACACCTCCGGGCCTCGTCGATATCACTCTTGACGGCCAACTTGTCCGCGTGCCCGCCGGCACCAGCGTTTTCGACGCAGCGCGCATGAATGGCATCAACATCCCCACGCTTTGCCATTTGCAGAACCAGACTCCCGTTGGCGTCTGCCGCCTCTGCGTCGTGGACACTGGCGCCCGCGTTCTCGCCGCGTCCTGCGTCCGCCCGGTGGAAGCCGGTATGAAGGTCGTCACCAATTCCGAAAAAGTTTTGGCCGCGCGCAAAACCCTTCTCGAACTCATGATGTCCGATCATCCTTCCCCTTGCGCGCGCCAGCAAAATTCCGGCGACTGCGAATTGGAAACGCTCGCGAAAGCTGCCGGCGCATCCCAGCCACGATTTGCAAAACGCACCGTCGCTCGCGGCAAGGACGATTCTTCCCTGGCCATCGCCGTTGACCATGACGCTTGTATTCTCTGCGACCGCTGCATCCGCGGCTGCGATGAAATCAAGAGCAATTTCGTTCTCGGGCGCATGGGCAAAGGTTATTCCGCGGGCATCGCTTTCGATCTCAATTCCCCAATGGGCGATTCCACGTGCATTTCCTGCGGCGAGTGCATGGTTTCCTGCCCCACCGGCGCACTCACCAACAAAAGCGTCGTGGGCACGGCGATTGCTGCCGGCGCGGACGCGCAAGGATTCGAAGCCGAAGACCTGCTGCAAATTCCTGTTTTCAAAGGTGTCTCCGGAACCTTCCTGGAGCTCAACCGCGGTGCCATCGTCAAGCGCCGCTTCCGCAAAGGCGAAAGCATTTGCCGCGAGGGCGAATTCGGTTCTACCGCTTTCTACATTCTCGAGGGCCAGGCCCAAGTTTCCATTTCCACTCCTATCGCCCACGTCAAGACGCAAGGCGGTGCCAAAGGATTCTTCAAGCGGCTAACCAGCACGCTGGTCGCGCGCGGGGAAGACAAGCGCGACGAAGAAACGCGCGACAGAACCATTCCCATCGATGCCTCGGTCGATCTCGCTTACGGCAATCCCGTAGCCGAGCTCGGCCCCGGGGATCTTTTCGGCGAAATGACCTGCATGAATTTCTATCCGCGCTCCGCCACGGTGATCGCCGAGTCCGATGTCGTGGCGTTTGAGATGCTGCGCAACGTTCTCGACATCATGCTCAAGAACAAAACGTTCCGCGCGCAGCTCGACCAGACCTATCGCCGCCGCGCCCTCGAAAATCACCTTCGCGGCGTTCCCATGTTCGCGGACCTTTCACCGGAATTCATCGAGCACCTCAAGGAAAGCGTCGAGCTCCAACGCTTCGCTCCCGGCCAAGTCATCGTTCAGCAGGGTGCGCCTGCGGACAGCTTCTATCTCGTGCGCATCGGCTTTGTGAAGGTTTCAGAGAAATATCCCGGCGGGGAATTGGTGCTCGCCTATCTTTCTCGCGGCGACTACTTCGGCGAAATCGGTTTGCTCGGCGGCGGCGTTCGAACCGCCACGTGCACCGCCCTCGATCACGTCGAGCTCGTTTGCATCTCCGGCGAGGATTTCCGCGATATGGTGGCGCGTTTCCCCGGCGTGCGAACGGGCCTCGAAGCCGTTGCCGCCGAGCGCCATGCCGCCAACCAGCAGCGCATGCGGATGGTCCATAACGTCCCCATCGATCAATTCCTCTCGCAAGGATTGATGGAAGCGCAGAGCCTCCTGATTCTGGATTTGGAAAATTGCACGCGCTGCGATGCTTGCGTGAATGCTTGCGCCGACGCGCACGACGGGATCACCCGGCTCGTCCGCGATGGCTTGCGCTTCGACCAATATCTGGTCGCCACCAGTTGCCGGCAGTGCCGCGACCCGCTGTGTATGGTCGGTTGCCCGGTCGGTTCGATTCGCAGGCGCAATTCACTCGAAGTCATCATCGAGGATTGGTGCATCGGCTGCGGGTTGTGCGCGCAGAATTGCCCTTACGGCAACATTAATTTGCACCCCTTCGAAGTGATGGTTGACGATCCGGAGCGGACTGGCCGAAAAAAAGCCGCCATCAAGCAAAAGGCCACTTCGTGCGACCTCTGCACGCACTTGAAAGAACCGAGCTGCGTCTACGCCTGCCCGCACGACGCCGCGCATCGCGTCGACCCGCGCACATTTTTTGCCGACATACTCGGCCGGGACTCCGCGAAATGAGAATGGATAAGACGCAACGCGGCTGGGCTCTCGCATCGCTGGCGATCCTGGCCATTTCTTCCACAGTCTACGCCCTCTACGCGTTCGAATCGCCGCAAGGTCCGCGCGGCGGAAGCTTGGCTGGACTGTCGTTCGGCGTCATCGGTTTTGCTTTCATGCTTTTTGCGGCGCTCCTCGGCGCGCGGAAGCGCGTTCCCACCTGGCGAATCGGCCGCGCGCAAGCATGGATGCGTGGCCATCTTTGGCTCGGCTTTCTCGCGCTGCCGATAATTCTTTTTCACGGCGGATTTCATTTCGGCGGCACGCTCACGCGCGTGCTGATGTGGCTGCTGATCATTACCGTGCTCAGCGGCGTTTTCGGCGCGGCCCTGCAACACTACATTCCGCGCGTGATGACCTCGGACGTGCCACTCGAAACGATTTACGACGAAGTCGGGCGCGTCCGCGCGCTGCTGTGCGAAGAAGCCGACCGCGCGCTTGAGCTTCTTTGCGGTAATTTGGGCCTTTCCAAATACTCGAGCGGTGAAGGCTTGCGCGCCGGCGGCTTCACTGCGTTGCGGACCATTGCGCCATCCGCCGTTCCGCTGCGCACGTCTGCCGCGGTTAGCGCGGGAGCTAGCGCTGCCGTGGCTGCGGCTCCCGAAATTATTTTGCTGAGTGAAGAAGAGAGCGCGCCGCTCCGCCGGTTTTACTTGGACGAGATGCGCCCGTTTCTGGGGCGCCCGAAACAGCGTGGCCTGCGCCTCGCCGATGCCGCGAAGGCGAGCAGCGCGTTTGCCGGGCTCCGTACGCTTTTGCCTGCGGCAGCGCATGTCACGCTTGCGGACTTGGAAGACATTTGCGACGAAGTGCGCCAGTTGACGCGCCAGGAACGCTTGCACCACTGGCTGCATGGCTGGTTGCTCCTGCACATCCCGCTTTCGCTGGCATTAATTTTGCTCGGCGCAGTCCATGCGGTGATGGCTCTGCGATATTGAAGAAGTGGTGAGTGACCCTCGGCTAGGCTTAGGGTGAGCGAGTGGCGAGAACACGCACGACAAAAAAGCTCGCGCAACGCATCGACCTGAATTATTTCAAAAGGCCGACGCCGCTGAAGCGCGCCAAATTCTCGCTTTGCCTCTTGCTGCCTTTGCTTGCCTTGGTTTGGATCACATGGCGCGGTTTTTCGGGAGATCGTCGCGTGTACTCAAGCGGGCGTATGTCGAAAGCCCACGTCGTTCTTGAAAAAGAATGTGCCGCCTGTCATGTGCAAAAGGCCGGCGCGTTTTCCGCGAAAGCTTCGGATACAGCTTGCCTCGACTGCCACGACGGCCCTATCCATCACGAGCTTAGCCTCATTGGCAAAAAGGAACTCGCTTGCGCCGAATGCCATACCGAACACCGCGGTCGGGCGAACCTCAGCGCCCCCGGCAATCAAGCTTGCGCCGAATGCCACTCCGATTTGAAAACTCAGGGCAACTCCGCGAAGTTCGCGCCCCGCATTCGCAGTTTCGAAGACGGTCATCCGGAATTTGCCGTGTTGCGTTCCGTTGCGGGCATCACCGTGACTGATTCCGGCACCATCAAACTGAATCATGCAATTCACATGAAACCGATCCGCCGGGGCCCGAGTGGCCCCAATGTTCAATTGGAATGTGGCAACTGCCACCGGGCGACTGCTGCCAATGCCGATTTGAAGTACGCCGATCCGATTTACCGCGCCACCGTCAGCTACAAAGATGCCGACGAATTTCTTTCTGCTCACGCTGAAACTCTGAAGCCTCTTCGTCCAGCAACCGGCCGCGAGTTGATGGCGTCAGTGAAATTTGCGAATTCGTGCGCCGCTTGCCACTTGCTCACATTCGACAAGCGGTTCGACTATGGTGTTCCGCACGACAAGCCGGAAGTCGTTCGCGCATTTTTGGTCGGGGCATTCCGTGAATACATTGCCGCGCACCCAAGCGAGGTGCGCGTCCAGCGCGATCCAAGTCGCGACCTGACGGGCAAACCACTGCCCCCAGCCGTGCGGATTTTGACTCCCGCGCAGTGGGTGACCGAGCGCACCGCCGAAGCCGAAGACTTGCTCTGGCGAAAAACGTGCAAGCAGTGCCACACGCTCACGGCTTCAGCGAAAACCTCACGAAGAAAAATCGAGCTTTCAGCCACGCAACTGAGTGACACCGGCAAATTCTCCGGTGCCTCGGCCGAATTGCCTGATGTGGCGCCGGCAAACACAACATTGCAGTGGATGCCGCACGCGAAATTCGATCACGGCAAGCATGACGGTTTTACTTGTGTGAGCTGCCATGCGAAGGCACTGACGAGCACAGAGGCGAGCGACATCCTGCTGCCGGGAATTCAAACCTGCAAGATGTGCCACGCGCCGGGGCCGGAGCACGCGGAGTCGCGGTGCTTCGAGTGTCACACTTACCACGACTGGTCGAAGCGCAAGGAGGTGACACCGAAATTCACGCTGCCGGCGTTGCAAACCGGCGGCCGCTAGACCTCTCTTGTGATTCCCGATTGACCTTTGCTCGGAATAAGCGCAAGTGTCACGCCTCAGTTGGGCCAGGCCCGCCATGGCGGGCGCCCCTGCACGCAACTTAGATTAGCGACGCTCATGCGTGATGCACGAGGGCCATCATATCGGGCGCGTAGCGTTCGCCGAACACATCCATCTGCGCGAAGCGGGCGTTGATCTCTTTTAAGTCGCTTTCGGTGAGCTTCACCTTGAGCGCTCCCATGTTCTCCTCAAGATAGCGAACACGCTTCGTGCCGGGGATGGGGACGAGGTCATCGCCCTGAGCAAGAACCCAGGCGAGGGCCAACTGTGCTGGGGTCGAGGCTTTCTTGCCGGCGAGCTCTTTCACAGTGTCCACCAGTTTGAGGTTCGCTTGCAGCGCTTTCTCTCCGAAGCGCGGATTCGTCCGGCGCCAGTCGCTGGCATCCAGATCCTCGAGCTTTTGGATCGCGCCCGTTAAGAAGCCGCGCCCGAGGGGGCTGTACGGCACAAACGTGATACCCAGCTCGCGGCAAGTGGCCAGCACGCCATTCGTTTCCACGTCGCGCGACCACAGCGAATACTCGCTCTGCAGCGCGGCGATGGGATGAACCTTGGCAGCGCGCCGCAACGTCTCCGGCCCAGCTTCGGAGAGTCCGAGGGCGCGTACTTTGCCGGCGGAAACCAGCTCGGCCATGACGCCGATGACGTCCTCAATGGGAACTTTCGGATCGACACGGTGCTGATAGAAGAGATCGATTGTTTCGATGCCCAGCCGTTTCAGACTGGCGTCGCAAGCGCGCCGCACATTTTCCGGCGAACTGTCAACGCCTCGAACGCCCTGGGCATTCAAGAAGCCGAACTTGGTGGCGACGACGACGCTATCGCGGGGCACCCGACGCAGAAAACGGCCGAGTAATTCCTCATTCGTGTAAGGCCCGTAGACCTCGGCGGTATCAAGAAAATTTCCGCCAAGTTCCAAATAACGGTGAAGAACACGGAGCGACTCCGTTTCATCGGCCGGCCCGTAAGCAAAGGACATGCCCATGCACCCGAGTCCCAGTGCCGAAACCATTGGGCCATTCTTTCCGAGTTGACGCTGTAGCATGAATTTCTCCTCCAACGGATGATTATATTCGATTGGATGAAAGCGTGCGCGCACTGGTACGGCATACGCCGGGCGGGCGAGAGTTGGAGGGCAAGGGGTGGGTTCCAAACTAGAAAGAATGGATATACACCCGGCAGTTTTTGGAAAGCGCGCGGAACTGTCTGTGAGGAAAGGAGTTGTGAAACACTCTTGGTGCAATGAGCGAAAAGAGCGAAGAAATGAGCGCGTGGAGAAAAACTCCTGGCTCGAGGGGGATACCCCCCCTGTTCTTTTGTAAGTGCGCATTCTAAAGGAGTTAGCATTTCTGTAAACCCTTTAGAATGAGCAGTTATGCGGGGGCTTGGAACTGCGCGTTCTAAAGGACTTAAGTTGTGGACGTTTGCGGCTAAAAACCGGCATAAGACGGTGTTCGCCCGGAACTGCGCATTCTAAAAGGCTTAGGGGGATAGCGAAGCAGGGGGACAGGGAAAGGAAAGAGGCTGGGCCCTTTCCGACCCGGTCGGAACCTTCCTGGGAGAACTGAAAGTGGGCGGTCGAGGTCAGGGCAAACTGCCGACGAGGATGATGAGCGCGAATCACATGGCGAGGGATAGCATGAAGCGATGAAGTTGTTAAGTATTTTACAGTGAATGGTCGAAAATGGGGGCTGAACGGTTATAAGGGCGGGTGAATAGTTTCTGTGTGATTTAAAAAAAATCAGGGAACGTCCCGTCTGTCCCTGGTTTCCCTGTCCCCCGTTTCCCAGGTCTTTTCATTTGGTCTGACCTTTTTCGTTCCTTAGGCCGATGGGGCGACTGGGGTCTGACCAAGGACTGCAGTACTGTATGTCGGCTATCCCGACCATGGAGCCCCCATTTTCTGCATGAGTCACTCGAACAGTGCCTGCAAGGATGACGTACATTCGATCGATTTTTTCCGCATCGCGGAGCATGCGTTCACTTAGCCCGACGGGAACGCCGTTGCCGAGGAGGTTGTCGGCGTCTTCTTTATGGAAGAATAGCGTGGCATCTGGCGAGTGCCCCGGTTGGTGCTCCATTAGCAAGTACCCCCAAACTCTTACGGACTTCCGGTCGAACCTCTCCGGATTCGCGAGTAACTGGATCAGGCTCATGTTGATGGGTTCGTCCTTGGTAGGGCGGAGGGGACCGGAAAGCAGAAGCGATGCGAGAAAAAGCGCCATTATTGCATATTTCATTGCAATTCTCCGTGATAGTGGCTGGTTCGTTTTCTGTGCCGGTGCATTCGTTATCTTGACGATCTAAGTTGTCTACGTCAAACCTTACGCTGGTCAGTCGACTGCGTAGGGAAGTTCGGTGGTTGCGTTCAGCGCGACACGGCGTGTGCTTGGCCCCACAGGCATCCAGGCATCTCCTCTTGGTAAGTCCTTCCATATCAATAAGTTGAAATTGGTCATGTCCGTGCGATTCCCAGAATTGCACCACGGGAGGCACGTCATGATCGCCATGCTGCAATTTGCAACGCTTGTGATCACCACGATGTTTGCGGCCGCTGCTGCCGCCGGGCTGCATTGGCTGTGCCTGGAGGCGGCATTTTTGATGATGCGGCCGGCGACGGCGCGAAGGATTCCAGCGCGCGCGGAGCTGGCTCGCGGGACGGCGCAACTGGTGCGTGCTTATTCGGCGCAGCGCTGAAATAACTCAAGCGGAAGAGCACAGGCTCCCGACCGCGTCGGGACCGGTTCGCCTGTGCCACTGGGTTTCCCCGGCCCGAGGCGAGCGGCGGAGATGGCGGTGTCAGCTCCGCCACAGCACACCGGGGATCGGAAGAAGAAAGGGGTACTTCGATGGTGGCTTTGAAATGGTTGTTGATGCTGGTGGGCGCGGGGCTCTTTGGAAGCGCGGGGGCTCTGGTGGCTTACGACATTTTTCTCTCGGAACAATTGCGGCGTTTGCTTTCGCGTGGCAAGACGGACGAATCTGGCGGGGAGGTGGGGGCTTTGGCTCGCCGCCCTTTACGGCCGGTGCGCTGGCGGCTGGCGCTGCAACTGACGGCGGCGGGCGCGCTGACGCTGTTGGTCACAGAAAGCTTTGTGGTGATTCCCGACGGAGCGGCGGGCGTACGCGTCAGCGAAATCTGGGGCGCGCGCCCCGGTACGTTGTATCCCGGCATTCACTTCGTGACGCCGCTGGTGGACTCCATTGCGATTTACGACACGCGCGAGCAGGTGTATTCGACGGCGGCGGCCGAAAATTCCAAGCAAAAGGGTGACGTGCTGACGGTGCAGGCGCGGGAAGGACTGAACATCGGGCTGGCGGTTTCGGTGCGATACCGGCTGGATCCCAAGCGGCTGGAGGCGATTCACGGGAATTTGCCGCAGCCCGTTGGTGAACAAGTTGTGGCGCCGGTGATTTCCACGATTTACAGGCAGCTCGCGCCCAACTTCATCACGCGTGAGATCTTTGCCACTCGGCGCGAAGAACTTCGCAGTAAGGCAGCCGAATTGATCACTTTGCGGCTGGCGAGCGACGGAATCATCGTGAGGGAAGTGCTGCTGAGGGATCTGCAACTTCCCGTGGAATACGCGAAAGGGCTGGAAGGGCTACTGCTGAAGGAGCAGGAGAACGAGCGACTCGGCACCGAGCAAGAAATCAAGCAGAAGGAAGTGAAGATCGCGGAGCTGGAGGCCGAAGCGCAAAAATCGCGTGACGTGAAAGGAGCGGAAGCGCAGGCGCAAGTGCGCGTGCTGCAAGCGAAAGCGGAAGCGGATGCCATGCAATACACGCTGCCTCTGAAACAGAAGCAGATCGAGCAGACCAAGCTGGAAGCCCAGGCCCGCAAGGAGTCGACGCTTCAAAACGCGGAAGCCGCGGCGCAGGCGAAAATCATCGACAGCAAAGCGGAGTTGGAGAGGCAGAGAAATCTGTCCGATGCCGAAGCGAACCGCATCCGGGTGACGGCCGCGGCGGACTCCGAACGCATGAAATTCGAGGCCGCGGTGTTGAAATCCAATCCCATGCTGATTCAAAAGATTGTCGCCGAGCGGTTGTCGGACAAATTGCAAATCATGATGGTGCCGATCGACGGGAAAAATTTCTTTGCGAACGACGTGATGCGGTCGGCGTTTTCGGGAGTGACCGGAGGCAGGGACAGCGAGTCATCGGACGACAATCCGGATGATCCGGCGCCAAAGTCAACAGCAACGGCAGCCGCGCAGCGCAAGCAGGCGCGCCGGCCGTGATGCAGAGAAAAAAGATGCGCACAGCCCGCTTGTGAATCGGGGCAAGCACGACGGCTGTGCCAACGGGCTCCGCTAGCCAATACCCTGTGGGTGGCCCTGGGCGCGACGCAGGAAGGGAGGAGCGATCATGAGCACAAAGGCAAGCACCGCCGCGCTTGACCGATTCGGCCAGTGGTTGCTCCTCCCCCGGCGATGCGTTCCGCGCCACCCGGCTAGCGGCCGCTAATCCTCGGCAAACAAAAGGAGCTCCGGCAGAACCGGAGCTCCTTCTCGTTTTCCTGGATGGTTTTTTTCTCGACCCCGCAACTATTCCTTCTTGACGACGGGATACTTTGGCCGCGCGGGAAGGCCTTTGTAGTCTTTCAGCGCGTCCTTGGCCAGTTCGATCGCTTTTTCGAGTTGCGGGTCGTGCCCGGCGACAACGAGATCGGGCCGCTGCGGCACAACGAAGTCCGGATCGACTCCGTGGTTTTCCACGATCCATTCGCCGCCGTTGTCCGTCGACCAGAACGCAGCTTCCGGTGCGGTGACGTTGCCGCCATCGTGCAAAGGAATTCCGCGGAAGATGCCGACGAGTCCGCCCCAGGTGCGCGTGCCGACTATGGGCCCGATTTTCTGCCGATGGAAAAACCACGGGAAGGCGTCGCCGCCGGAACCTGCGAGTTCGTTGACGATCATGACCTTTGGCCCATAGATCGCTACGGGTGGCCACGGCAGATCTTTTCCTTCGCGTGGCGCGACCGCGGAGAGGAGTTCGCGGCGTAGTTTTTCGGTGTAGAAATCTGGAATCTGCCCGCCGGCGTTATAACGTTCATCGACGATGATGCCGTCCTTATCGAGCTGCCCGGTAAATTGTTTGTCGAACGCGATGATTCCCGGAAACGTGGTGTCCGGTACATGCATGTAGCCGATGCGGCCGCCGGTCGCTTCCGCAACTTTGCGTCGATTTTCATCCATCCAATCGAGATAGCGCGGGCCCGCTTCGCCGTTCGCCGGCTTCACGCTGATTTCCCATGCGCCCTCCGCGCTGGGCTTCGAATTGATTTTCAAGGTGACAAGTTTTCCGGCGAGCTCCTGAAAGTAAGCATAGACGTCCTGATTCGAACGCGCTTCCTGGCCGTCGACGGCGATCAGGCAGTCGCCCGCTTTCACCTTCAATCCCGGTTCGGTCAGCGGCGAGCGCGAGGAATCATTCCAATTTTCGCCGGGATAAATTTTCGTGATGCGGAAGTAGCCTCCGTCCGGCTCGAAATCCGCGCCCAGCATCCCGACGCTCACATGGGGCTTCGCCGGCTGATCGCCGCCGCCCACGTACGTGTGCGAAGTGCTCAGCTCAGCGATCATTTCGCCGATGATGTAATTCAGGTCGCTGCGATGCGCGACCCAGGGAAGAAGCGCTTCGTAGCGCTCGCCAATTTTTTTCCAATTGTGGCCGGTCATGTTGGGGTCCCAATAAAAGTCGCGCTCGACGCGCCAGGCTTCGTGGAACACCTCGCGCCACTCTTCCCGAGGATCGATCTGCACCTGCAGTTCGCTGAGACTCAGCTTGCCTTCGCCGACTTTGGCTTTGCCGGGAGTGGCCTCGACGATGCCGTAGACCGGTCCGGCTTTGTAGATGACCTTTTTTCCTTCCTTGTCCAGGTCGTAGCCGTCGATTCCTTCGAGCAGCACTTTGTCTTCGCGTTTGGTCACGTCGTAAACGTGGAGAACATTTTTCGACCCGCGGTCGCCGGCGCCGAACTGCCGTGCTTCCTGCGGAGTGGAAGTGTAGAAAAATTTGTCTTTGCGCGCTGCCAGGTTGCTGAGGATTCCAGCGCTGATGGGGGCAGGCGCGACCCGCGAGCGGATGCCCTCCAGATCGATTTGAATGGGCTTGACAGCTTCAGGCTTCTTTTCGTCCTTCTTTTCCTCTTTCTGTTCATCCGGTTTCTTGTCGCCGGGTTTCGTATCGCTCGCCTTCTTTTCGTCTTTCTTCTCTTCTTTCTTTTCGTCCGCCGCTTTTTCCTCGTCGCTCTGCGGCTTGAAAGGCGAAGCTTCATCGGCCTTCAGCGTGACGGCAAAGACCCCGTCGGTGGAGTAGTAGTTGAAGCGCTGGTCGAGCTGGCCGATGCTCGGATAAAAGTAGCGCGTGGAAATGAAATAAAGATACTTCCCGTTGTCGTCGAACACCGGATTGTTGTCGCTATAAAAGCCGTCGGAAACCATCGTGATTTTCTTGGCGCCGAGCGAGTACAGGAAAACGTCGCTCGCCCCGCGGCGGTGGCCCTTGGAGTAGGTGATCCACAGGCTATCGGGCGACCAACTGCCATCCGAAATGGTGCCGAAGTCGGCCTTGTCGACGAGCACAGGCTTCTTGTCATCCAGGCTGACGTACCAGAGCCGGAGCACTTTGTCCCAATAAAGAAGCTTCTTGTTGTCCGGCGACCACACCGGGCCATAACGATAAACGCCGCCATCGGTGGTGATGCGCGTTTCCTCGCCGCCCATTTGCGGCCGCGTGTACAGCTCAAACTCGCCGGTTTTGTCGGAGAGATACGCAATCGACTTTCCATCGGGTGACCAGGCGGGATTCAGTTCGTGAACGCCGGAATGATTCGTGCTCAGCGTACGAATGCTGCCGTGCTCGGCGGGCACCGTGAAGACGTTGCCGCGGGCTTCCACTAGGGCGCGAGCCGCCGAAGGTGAGAGCGAGTAGCTGCCAATGGATTGCGCCACGCTTTTAAATTCCGGGCGCGTTTCGAGGTCTTCGGCGCGCACCACGATCGGCAGATTCCGCGTTTTTCCGCTGGCGAGATTGAATTCGTAGAGCACGCCGCCGTTTTCGTACACGATGGCGTCGGGGCCCAGGCTCGGCCACTTGATGTCGTATTCCTTGTAGTCGGTGAGCTTTTTCGTTTGCTTCGAGCCGAGGTCGTAGCTGAAGAGGTTCATCACGCCGTCGCGGTCGCTGATGAAATAAATGGTGTTGCCGTGCCACATGGGAAAGAGGTCCATGCCGGCGGTCTTCGGCAATTCTTCGTACGAATTCTTTTTGAGGTCGAAAATGCCGATAGCGGGACTCCAGCCGCCGCGGTAGCGCTTCCAGGTGCGGAATTCCTGCGAAGTTTCCAGATAAGCGATCTTGGCGCCGTCGGGTGAAAAGCTGGTTAAGCTGGCGCGAGGAACCTGGAGCGCCTTGGCAGGGCCGCCTTGCGGCGAGACGAGAAAGAGCTTGGTGTGGGGGCCCGGAGGAGCGCTGAAACGGCCCGAGCGGAAGAGGATGTTCTTGCCGTCGGGGGTCCAGCCGAGCACGATGTCGTTCCCCGGGTGAAACGTGAGGCGCTTGGGCTCGCCGCCTTCAGCGGAGATGACGTAGACATCCGGGTTGCCGTCATATTCGCCGGTGAAGGCGATCCACTTGCCGTCGGGCGAAAACTTGGGAAAGAGTTCGTCGCCCACATGGGAAGTCAGCCGCCGCGCCGCACCGCCTTCGCGCGAGGCGATCCACAGGTCGCCCGCGTAGGCAAAAACCACTTTATCCTTGGAAATGTCGGCAAAACGGAGGAGCTTCGTGGGCCCTTCCGGCACCTGGTCTGCGGCGGCCTGCGCAGGGGCCTTTGTGGGAATGGCCGCCAGTGCAGCAGCCAGCACAACGCTCAGGCACAACAACAGACTACGGCGAACAGACTTGGGCTTCATTACTCGCTCCTGTAAATGGATTTTTGCCTGGAACAACGGACCTCTTCTATGGACGGCTCGCCAGGGCAATTCGTTTCTAACTAATCCAGTACTCTCTTCGGCGGAAATCTATTCCTTTGCGGGGGCCGCCTCAGGCATGCTGCACTTTCAGCCGATAAGTGGCATCCGCAATCCATTCCCTGCAGCCGTGATATCATCAACCCGTAACCCCGTGTACGCCAAGCAAAAACTGTCCCTGCCGCGCTCGCGCGGCTCACTTTTCCTGTGTCTTCTGCTGGCGACGATTCTCGTCGAAGCCATGTCGCTTTCGCTCGACCGCCAGACCATGGCCAACGTGTTGCTTCAAAAGCAAGCCGAACCCGCATCCGCTCTTCTGCCACAGTGGCTCTCGGGATATGCTTTCCTATTCCCCATGGAGACGAACATCGACCGCGCGAAGGAGATTCGCGCCGCACTTCCCGCAAACCTGGCCGCCAGCGCGGAGCCGTTGCGGCTGGGCGTGGACCTGCCGGGAGGTGACCTCGCCAAGTTGTTGGGCGAACGCGTGGCCGTAAACGCGCGCCAGGCGGCGATTCTGGTCCAAGTGGTGAATCGGTCCGGGACCCGCAGCCTGAACAGCGCGGCCGGCGCATCGAACGATCCTGTCGGCGGCGTGCATCTTTTTTCTTGGCACTATTCCTCGCTTTCGCCTAGGGTGGAACTAGAATCAATGATGACCACACTCAACTTCGGCGATCCGAACGAAGGCGCCGTGTCTTCGAGCGATCCGGAGCAGCTCTATGCGCGCGAAAAGAAATTGCTCGAGGAACGGCGCGTGCTCCCTTTGGTCGCGCTGCCCGAATATATCGGACTCGGCCAGAAGGTTCGCGACTGGATGCCCGCGCGATGGGGCGAATGGCATCTAGCCGACGTGTGGCTCGATCTTCCTGAATCCAGCGCTTCCCAGCCCGCCAATTCGAATGGCACGGCCACTTCAGCCACTCCACCAGCCTCCCTGTCCCCTGGAGCGAAGCCATGAGCTTCCGCACGAAACTATTATTGGTCGTGCTGCTCACTATTTTTGCGTCCGTTTCGGTGGTTGCTTATGCCGTGACGCATTACACGCAAGCGGCGTTCGAGGCCATGGATGCGGAGCGCACCGAAGCCCTCGTCGCGCAATTCAAGAAGGAGTTCGTCCAGCGCGGTGTGGAAATCGGCCAGCAGGCAAAAAATATAGCGGAGGCCACCGCGACGGAACGCATGGCGATTGACATGTCCCGCCCCAATGCCGATCTGTCTCTCTGGGTGCGTGACGCGACCGGTTCTGCGCAGGAACATGGACTGGATTATGTGGAGTTTGTGAATTACGACGGTGTGCTGATTTCGTCCGCGCAGTTTCCCGCGCGGGTGGGTTACAAAAACGAATGGGTTACCGCAGTGAAGGATTGGAATGACACACCGGCGTTCTTGAAAAAAGAAGAACTTCCCGACGGCGTGTCGCTATCCCTTACCGTCGTTCGAGCGAACAACACCGTGGCGGACAAGAGTTTGTACATCATCGGGGGACACCGGCTGGACAAAAATTTCCTTGCCTCGCTCGTCTTGCCGGCAGGCATGAGGGCGCTCATCTATACCAATCTCGATCCCAGCTTCGTAGCTTCATCGTTGCTGGCGGAGAAAATCGATGCGGAGCAAGCGGACCGGTTCGCTCCCCTCGTGGAGCAACTGCAGAAACAGCCGCAGCCCGTTGTTCGAACCATTGATTGGACCAGGGATCCGGCCGATGCGGAAACGTTTCATGCCATTCCTCTGACGGGCCGCAACAACGAACTTCTGGGCATCTTCTTCGTCGGCAGCTCGCGCAAAGAGCTGGTGATGCTGACCCGCCAAATCCTGAAAATCGCGGGCGCCGTTGCGGCTGCCGCGCTACTGATGGGATTGCTGGTCAGTTTCTGGGTTTCCGCGCGCATCACCAAGCCGGTCGAGGAACTTGCCGAAGGCGCGCGCGAAGTAGCCAGCGGAAGGTGGGATACGCGCATCGATGTTCGGGGGCGCGATGAAATCGGCCAGCTCGCCCAAGCCTTCAATCACATGACGCAGACGCTGGCAGCGCAGAAGGAGCGCCTGGTGCAAACCGAGCGCGTGGCCGCGTGGCGCGAACTGGCCCGGCGCCTCGCGCACGAATTGCGCAATCCGCTTTTTCCCATGCAGATTACCGTTGAAAATTTGCAGAAAGCCCGCCAACTCGACGCCAAGCAGTTCTTGGAAGTCTTCAATGAATCGACGGCCACTTTGAAAACGGAACTTGCGAATCTCAATACTATCGTCGGCCGTTTCAGCGATTTTTCCAAGATGCCTGCGCCGCAGTTTGTGCGCGTGAACGCGAATGAAGCGCTGCGCAATGCCGTGCGCCTGTTCGAACCGCAATTCAACGAAGTCGGCAAGCCCACCATCACGCCGGAATTGTTCCTGACCGAGCCGCTGCCTGATATCGACGCCGACCCGGACTTGCTGCACCGCGCGTTTCAAAATCTTGTACTGAACGCGCTGGATGCCATGCCCGCCGGTGGGACGCTGACGCTGAGAACCTCGGAACAGAATGGGAACGTTCGAATCGAAGTGGCCGACACCGGAAAAGGCCTGACGCAAGAAGAGTGCGCGCGCCTGTTCACTCCGTATTACACGACAAAGTTGCAAGGGACGGGGCTGGGCCTTGCCATCGTGCAGTCCGTTGTTAGCGATCATCACGGCACGATTTCGGTGAAGAGCGACGAGGGTCGCGGCACGGCGTTTCGCATCGATCTGCCACAGCGCCAAGCCGGCCACGCCGCGAAACCGCGCGAGCAGGCGGAATCCAAGAGTAGTGTGGCGCCTTCCACTCTGGCTGCTGCTTCCGACTAACGTTCGAAAAGGACCCACGTTTGGCGCGCAAAGCTCATCTCCTCCTCGTTGACGACGATCCGAACACACTGGCCTCGCTTTCCCGCGCCTTCCGGCTGGCCGGGCACGAAGCCACCGTTTGCGACAACGCCGCTCGCGCCGTCGAACTCATTCGAACGGAATCCTTCGATGTGATTCTTTCCGACGTCGTAATGCCCGGAAAAAGTGGAGTCGAGCTGCTCGAGGATTTGAAAAAGGCGGGCGTGAAAACGCCTATTGTTCTTATTTCCGGACAAGCGAATATCGAAATGGCGGTGAAAGCTACGAAGCTCGGCGCGCTGGATTTTCTGGAAAAGCCGATTTCCACCGATAAGCTGCTGGTGACGGTGGAAAATGCGCTGCGCCTGTCGCGGCTCGAAGACGAGAATCGCGAGCTGCGTCATCGTTTCGGAAAGCATGAACTAGTTGGCGCTGGCCCGGCGATGAAAAAATTAATTACGCAAATCGAACGCGTCGCCGCGAGCGAGACGCGGGTCTGCATTCTTGGCGAGACCGGCACCGGCAAGGAATTGGTCGCGCGCGCGATCCACGAAAAATCGCCGCGCCGCGAGCACCCGTTCATCACCCTGAATTGCGCGGCGGTGCCCGCGGAATTGATCGAGTCCGAACTTTTCGGCCACGAAAAAGGCGCGTTCACCGGCGCTGCCGTCAAGCATCTCGGCAAATTTGAGCAAGCCGACGGCGGCACACTTTTTCTGGATGAAATTGGCGACATGCCCGTGGCGATGCAGGCAAAATTGCTCCGCGTGCTGGAAGAAGGCGAAGTCGAGCGCGTCGGCGGCGACAAGCCCGTCAAAGTGAATGTGCGCGTGGTCGTCGCCACGCATCGCAACCTGGAAGACCTTGTGAAGCAGAACGCCTTCCGCCGCGATCTTTTTCACCGTGTTTATGTTTTTCCGCTGACGCTGCCGCCGCTGCGCGAGCGCCCGGAAGATTTTCCCGATTTAATCGCGCACTTCGCGCGCCAGGTGGCGGCGCAAAACGGCTGGAAAGAAAAAATCTTCACCGAAGAAGCCATCGGCGAACTGCGCAAATACGGCTGGCCCGGAAATGTCCGCGAATTGCGCAACATCGTGGAACGCTTGATCCTGCTTGCTTCGGATGAAAATGTGGGCGCTGCGGAGGTGCGCCTGATTCTTCCCACTTCCGACTCCGTTTCGAACAGTTCTTCTTCATCAACGGGAAATTCAACGGGCACGCTGGCCGAACGCACCGAAGCATTCGAAAGGGAAACGATGCTGGCGGAGATTCGGCGTCACAACTTTCACATGACGAATGTAGCCCGGGCGCTGGGCCTGGAGCGTAGCCATCTGTATAAGAAATGCCAGCAACTGGGAATCGATCTGCAATCGTTGCGAAAGCCGGAATAACTCTGGTTTGCGTTGCAAACCAGTCTTGGGGCTCTGCTTCCACCCGCCAGTTCACTAAACAATTTAGATTGAATGAGATGCAGAAAATGGCGCGAGGGCACCGATTTCGCTTGACAAATTACGGATTGCAATATAGAGTTTGCATATTGCAATAGTCGGAGGTCCTCCATGAAACTCGGCGACAAACTCCGCTCTCTCCGCTCCGTCGAAGGTTCGCTTCGCGGCCTGGGGCGTTCGATGACCCAGCAAGAACTGGCCGCCGCGATGAAGCACGAGATCGGCCGCGGTTTGAGCCAGGCGTATCTCTCGCAAATCGAGAATGGCGCCCGGCCTCATCTCACGCACACCACACGCGAACTTCTGGCGCGATTTTTCCGCGTCTACCCGGGTTTTCTGGTAGACGATCCGGAGGGCTACACGCCGGGCCTGCAATCCGAATTGCGTGCCATCGACGCGAAAGTCGATTCCTGGCTTTATGCCGGCGCCGAACAGTTCACCGCCGATCCGGCGCTTCAGCGCGCACTTCTGGTCGTTGCGGAACACGAAGATTCTCGCCGCGCGATTTTGCTTCTGGCGGAAATCCTCCAGACGCCCGACTTAGCCGAGCGCCTCGGAGAAGTTTTGCACCACGGCAGTCATCAGAACGGGGGGCAACAGAAGGGCAGCGGGCATCCGCCGCCGTCTGCTTCCCTCCGCAACTAAGCGGCAACGGCCCCGCGAGGGCCGAGGCAGCGCTTAGCAGGGCCCGCGTCTCGAATTCCAGCTCGCGCACCGCAACGGCAGGTTGCGCTCGAGGTGCCGTATGACCTGGTCTGATTTTTATCTTCTCTGTTTCTTCGTGGGATTTATCTTCAGCGTGCTGTCGTTCCTCGGCGGTGCGACGCACATCCATCTTCCCGGCCCGCTGGCACCTGCCGTTTCATAGCGCGCATCACGCCGGCGGAATGGCGGGGCGCGGATCGATGCATGCCCGGGGCGGCCTTTCGTGGTTCAACGCCATGACCATCATGACGTTTCTGGCCTGGTTTGGCGGGATTGGCTACCTGCTCTCGGCGCATTCGCGGCTGGTGGCGATGGTGGCCCTGGGCATCGCCATTGTCTCGGGAGTGATTGCCGCAAGCATGGTCTTCAAGTTCATGGCGCGAATTGTGAAGGTAACCGAATCGCAGATGCTGGATTGGGACTACCGGATAGAAGGGACCGTCGGCGCAATCAGCTCACCCATCCGTCAAGACGGCACGGGAGAAATGATTTTCGAGCAGCGCGGCGTGCGCAAGAGCGTTGCCGTGCGGAGCGAGGACGGCAAGCCGCTTCCGAATGGCACGGAAGTGGCGATCACCCGCTACGAGAACGGCATCGCCTACGTGAAGAAATGGGAAGAGTTCACGAGCTGAGTTTTAGGAAAAGTTTCCCGGGCTGGTGAACGATGCAAACAGTCCGGGGCAGAGTGGAAAAGGGAGGTCTTTATGTTTGGTCTTTCGGTTCCCGTCATGGCCGGGCTGCTGGTACTCGCAATTCTCTTTGCGATGGCCGGTTTCGCCACGTTGTTGCGCAAAGTCGGGCCGCACGAAGCGCTCATCGTTTATGGCATACGCGGTCCAAGAACCGTCACAAATGGCGGCACCATTGTCATTCCGATGCTGGAGCAATGCCGCGAGCTCTCGCTGGAGCTGATGTCTTTCGACGTTGCTCCGCAGCAGAGCCTTTACACCAACCAGGGAGTTGCCGTAACCGTCGAGGCGGTGGCGCAGTTGAAGGTGAAGTCCGACCCCGTATCGATTCGCACCGCCGCCGAGCAATTCCTGACTAAGAGGCCGGAGCAGCGCGAAGGCTTGATCCGCTTGGTGATGGAAGGTCACCTGCGCGGGATCATCGGGCAGCTTACGGTCGAGCAGATCGTCAAGGAGCCGGAGATGGTCGGCGAGCGCATGCGTTCAACCTGCGCGGCGGACATGAACAAGATGGGGCTTGACGTGGTGAGCTTCACGCTCAAGGAAGTGCGCGACAAGAACGAATACATCACCAACATGGGCCGGCCCGATATTGCGCGCATCAAGCGCGATGCGGAAGTGGCCGCCGCGGAAGCGGATCGCGACATTGCCATCAAGCGGGCTGAGTCCCAGCGCGCCGCGGCCGTCGCCAAGGCGCAAGCGGACCAGGAGCGCGTCGCCGCCGAAACGGCTTCGCTCGCCAAGCAAGCCGAAGCGGAGCGCGACCTGGACATCAAGAAAGCCAGCTACCTCGAAATGACCAAGAAAGCGCAAGCCACAGCTGACAAGGCGTACGAAATCGAAACCAACGTCATGCAACAGAAGGTGATCGAAGAATCCGTGAGGGTGCAGCAAGTGGAGCGCGAAGCCCAGGTGAAAGTGCAGGAAGCGGAAATCGAGCGCCGCGAGCGCGAGCTCATCGCCACTGTATTGAAACCCGCCGAGGTCGAGCGCCAGCGTATCGAAACGCTGGCCAGCGCCGAGCGTCAACGCTCGATAACTGAAGCCGAAGGCCGCGCCTCCGCGATTCGCGCGCAGGGTGAAGCCGAAGCCGAAATCATCTTCAAAAAAGGCGAAGCCGAAGCCAAGGCCATGAACGTCAAGGCGGAGGCCTTCCAGGAATACAACCAGGCCGCCGTGCTCGACAAACTCATCACCGGACTGCCGGAAGTGGTGCGCGCTCTCAGCGAGCCGCTCAGCAAGGTGGACAAGGTAACCATCGTCTCCACGGGCAATGGCGATGCCGCCGGCGCTTACAAGCTGACCGGCGACATCACCAAAATTGCCGCGCAAGTGCCCGCGCTTTTTGAAGCGCTCTCCGGCATGCAGATGTCGGAACTGCTCAGCAAAGTGCGCCTGATCGGCGACAAAGCGCCGAAGCCAGAGCCGCCGCAAGCGCCGATCAAGAAGGCGTAACGTTCGCTTCCGTCCCGGCAGGTCCCCGCGGACCTGCCGAGGACGCCAATGGTCTCGGGGGATGGCCATGAGCATATATGAAAAGCTTCTCTTCGTTTGGCTTCTCGTCGTGGTGGGATTCGGTTTTGTCTTCCGCCACTTTTGGCTGAGCACGGTCTATGCGCTCAGCAAGGTCGTTGCGCTGAACCTTGTTTTTATGGCGGCGCTTGTCAAGTTGGCAGCAGGTCTATTCGGCGCGCACTTCTTCTCTTGATTGCGTTTGCGGGGCGGGGAGGCGCGCTTGATGGTCTGTGAAGATTTTGAGTGGTTGGCATCAATCGGTTCGAAAGGAGATTTACCATGGGACTTTTAGAACGAGTAAGCACTTTGATTCGCGCGAATATCAACGACATGGTCGACCGCGCGGAAGATCCGGAAAAAATGATCAAGCAGGTGATTCTCGACATGGAGAACCAATATCTCCAGGTCAAAACGCAAGTGGCCGTTTCCATCGCCGACCAGCACATGCTGGAAAAAAAGTGGCGCGAGAACGAGGACTCCGGGAAAGACTGGATGCGCAAGGCCGAAACCGCCGTGGACAAAAACCAGGACGATTTGGCCCGCGCCGCGCTGGACCGCTTCCAGACCTCGCAGCAACTTGCGCTAAGTTACCGCGAACAGGTGGACGACCAGAAATTGCAGGTCGAGACGCTGAAGGGGGCGCTCGTGAAACTCGAACAAAAACTCGACGAAGCCAAGTCCAAGCGTGATTTGCTGCTGGCGCGGCATCGGCGCGGCATCGCCCTGGGCAAAGCGGCGCGCGCGCAAACCGCCATGGGCGACAACTCGAAGAGCGCCGCGTTCGAACGGCTCAAGGACCGCGTGCATCACACCGAAGCGGTGGCCACCGCCGAAGTCGATCTCCTCACCGACGACGTCGGCGAAAAATTGACGCGCCTGGATCGCGATGCCGAGGTGGACCGGCTCCTCGCCGACCTGAAGGCTCGCCGCGGCCTGCCTGCCTGAACTCCTCCCTGCGTGAGGCCGTATTCGTAGGGGCGCAACCCGACGCGGCGCGCGCCCCTACAACTCCGTTGCGGGGCATGCGAGAATAGGCGCGTGAATCCCTGGCTCATTGCGGCGCCTGCGGCGGTTGCGGCGGCTTCAGCGGCTAGCGCTTACGGCGCGGCGTATCCGCGCTCGCAGTTTTTTGGAAAGACGATTTGCCGGACAAACTCCGCGCGCAAGCTGGCGATTACGTTTGACGATGGGCCGAATCCGTCGATTACGCCGAAACTGCTTGATCTGCTCGACCGCTACAATGCCAAGGCGACATTTTTCCTGATCGGGCGATACGTGCGCGAATGTCCGGAACTGGTGAAGGAAACCGTCGCGCACGGCCACGAGGTTGGCAATCACACCGAATTGCATCCGAATCTCTTTTGGCTGAATCCGACGAAGGTGCGTGTGGAACTGCGTCTATGCCACGACGCCATCCGCGGTGCGATTGGAACGCCGCCAAAATGGTTTCGGCCGCCTTACGGGATGCGAAATCCGTGGGTCATTCCGGCGGCGCGCGAACTTGGCTATCGCACGGTCATGTGGACGCTGCTTCCCGGCGACTGGCTGGAGAAACCCGAGGAATGGCTGATTCAGCGGATGCAGCCCATCGCCGACCGTGCGAAGCGAAGCGTGGGAGACGGCGCCGGCGCTGCCGCTGGCGGCACGGGCGACGTGATCTGCCTGCACGACGGCGCGCATCGCGAACTGAATGGCGACCGCTCTCGCACGCTCGCCGCTCTCGAGCATTGGCTGCCGCGCTGGCGTGACCTCGGCCTCGAATTTGTTACAATCGGGCAAGCGGTGAGCGTACCCGCTCCCTAACTATGGATGAGCGCCAGTTCTATACGGAAAAAGAAGAGACGCGCAAAGTAAAGCTCGTCTGCCCGAGCTGCCGCGGCGAGTTCGAGGCGCCCGTGCGCTGGAAGGTCTGCCGCAAGAAAAAGGAATTGCCGCGCGGCATCGGCGAGGAGGACCGCCGCAAGTTCGCAAAAGCCAGTTCCTACATGGTGCGGCTCGATGATTTGGTTGCTTGCTACAAGTGCCGGAAGCGTTTCGAATTAACCGGTCAGTCCACGGTGCTCATCAACGACAATCTCGGCGACCCCAGCGCCGACCCGGAAAACTTCGGCAACCGCTGAAAGAGTCCCTGGAAGTCTCCCTTACCCATACTAAGATATTCGGGTCGCTAAGTTGGACGGGGCCGCTCCGATCCTCAGTTAGGTGCCGCGCCTGCGGCGCTCGCGGTTCTTTTTTGCTATCTTTCCCAGCCCTTACCCTTCGACTCCGCTCAGGGCGAGCGGGCTGGGCTAACGTCTGTCGCGCCTCCGGCGCTGGGGAGATAGATTCTCGTCAAATTTCCGGATACATTTCAAAGAATGCCTCGATGGACTGGCGAAAGGTGTTCTCGATCTCTTCCTTGCTGCCTTCAATTAAGTGCATGGTCACGCGTGCCGTGCGCCCATTCTTCAGCACCACTGTCGCGTCCTTCACTTCGCCAAGCTCTTCCTCGGGCAGCAGCCTCATCCCATAAATCAGCGCCAGCTTCGCCATGCGATTCTCCTTACTCTGCGTAAAGCGTAGCCCTCGCTCCTTCGCTCGTCAAACCGTCGCCAAACGCCGCCACATGACAGGGTTCCCCAGCGGCAGTTTCGACCGAAGCTCGTGCCATTCGCGTTGCATCAATCGTCGTGCCAAGCTTTCCGTTCCCGAGATGCTTCTCTTTCAACGAGTTAGGAAATCGCCGGGTGAATCCCGCCGCCTGCCGGAATTGGCGAACGATCTGCATTCGTCTCTCGGAGGCATTTGCAAGATTCACATGAAGGAGGTTTCCATGCGTTGGCCTAACAGGTTCCGCGCTCTTCTCTTGATCTCAGGGTTCTTCCTGGCGCCAGCTGCCCGTGCGCAATCGCAGGCAGATGAAATCGGCATTCTCCCGACAACACTCTCGGACGAACAGCTTCAGTCCTTGTCACAACTTAGTCCCGTCGCCACGCCGGAGCCCCCGCAACCCCGCGCACGCCGCCGTTTACCTAGAGCGCCTTTGCTATTAAGCCCCGAAGAGCTCTCCTATCGCGACGCCGTTCAAAAGCTTGGAGTGGACAAGCACCGCTTCGTCCATTGCGAGCTGCACAACGGAAAAGTCCGCACTGGAGTCATCACCGAAATCCGCGATGACGGTTTCAGCCTCAAAGACGGAATCATCATTTCCCAGTGGATTCCTTTCATCGACCTCAAAGCGGCGCCCCGGCCCGTACCAGCGGTGGGGACTCGAATCGGGCAGGGCTTCAAGTGGACCGGCCTCGTTGCTGGTTGCATCGCAGCAATCCCGCTCGTGGTCGTCCTTTATCCGCTCGTTTTAACAGGTGTACTCGCGGATTGAACAGCATCGCCTGGCCAGCGGACCAACTCCATCAAACGCGCAAATTGTCGCTTGACCCCAACGCCTTGGCAGAGCATCTTTACTTCACAAGGATGCATCGGACCTCTAAGCCAGGGAGCCATCGATGAAACAGAAATCGTCCGTCGAACGAATCTTCCAAGTGCTGGCCTGCCTGATCCCGTTGTCGCTGCCAATGACGCTGTGCGCGCAGCAGCCCGACGGGCCGCAAAGTGATGCTCCGCCCGCTGTTGCCCCGAAGCCTGCCGCGCAGCCGGCCGGTTCCGGCGAAAAAATCATCGTTCCTTCCGGAACACGCGTCGGCGTCGTGCTCCAGAACGGCATCTCCACGCGCAGCGCCAAAGCCGGCGACTCCGTTTATCTGCAAACTTCTTTTCCGATTACTCAGAACAACCGCATCGTCATTCCGGTCGGATCCTATCTTCGCGGCGAATTGCTGGAAGCCAAACGCCCCGGCCGTATCAAAGGCCGCGGCGAATTTCGCATGCGCCTCGATACGCTGATCCTGCCAACCGGCTACACCGTCAATTTGCGCGCCGCCCCGCGCAGCGCCGATTCCGGCGGCAATGAGACCATGGATTCGGAAGGCAAAGTCACCGGCGGCGGCAATAAAGGCAAGAAAGTGGAGACGGTCGCAACAACAACTACTGCTGGAGCTGGGATAGGCGCCATCGCTACCCGCACCGCCAGAGGCGCCGGCATAGGCGGGGGAATCGGTGCTGCGGCGGGTCTCGCTGCCGTTTTGCTCACGCGCGGACCGGATGCCGAGCTTCCGCGCGGCTCGACCATGGACGTTGTCTTTGAGCGCGAGTTGGCGCTGGACGGCAGCCAGATTCAATTCAACAATCCGGGCCAATTTCAGCCCATCGTTCAGCCCCCCGTGCGGCAAGAGCGGCCCCAGCCGTAACTCCGCGCTGCGGGTTCGGCGTTCTCCGGCGTGAGTAAATCCTGTGGGGACGTGCTGCTTCTCGCTGACACCGGTGCCTGCCGCCGACAACCATCTCGATCTCCCCGGGTCCAATTGGGTATCCCATGAGCCTCCCTTGCTCCCGCCCAATGATTCGTAACCGTCTGTATCAAAAGACCTTAGTGAAATGGGGCCGGATCTCCCGGTAGTCCACCCCATTTCCAATGCCTCTGGTGTCGGCCGTGCATTCCATGCAAGGGGCCAGGTCAGACCCCTTGAGGTGATTCCATGTTCCGCCGACTGCCAGCACGCTTTGCCGTCTTCAGTATTCTTATTTCTTTGACCGTCGCTACGAGCCTGCTTGCCCAGGAACCGGCCGCCGGTTCGTTGACAGGCGCACCGCCTCCAGCTCCAGCAACCGCCGGTCCCGCGAGTCCCACTCCAGCTAACAGCCAGATTGCGGTGCCCATCGGCACGCGCCTCCCGCTCTTGCTTCGCAACGGCATCAACACGCGCACCGCCAAGGCAGGCGACTCCGTCTATTTCGAGACGGCCTACCCGATCGCCGTCAACAACAAAATCGCCATCCCCATGGGCACGTTTGTACGCGGTCAGATTCTCGAAGCCAAGCGACCCGGCCGCATCAAGGGCCGCGGCGAGTTTCGCATCGCGCTCCAGCAGATGACTTATCCGAATGGCTACACGATTGAGCTGCGCGCGACCCCGAGCAGCGTCGACCGCGACGGACAAGAAGGCGTCGACAGCGAAGGCAAAATCAAAGGGCCTTCGAGCAAAGGACGAGACACTGCCACGGTGCTGTTGGCCACAGGAGGCGGCGCTTATATCGGGGCTATCACAGGCGGAATCGTCAATGACGCCCCCGGTCGTGGAGCTTTGATCGGAGGCGGCATCGCGGGAGCCGGTGCGCTCATCGCCATCCTGGCAACCCGCGGGCCCGAAGCAGAACTCCCGCGCGGCACCGCAATGGACGTGACCTTCGACCGGCCTTTGATCCTTGATGTTGCGTTGCTATCGGGGAACGACGGAGCCGGCCAGGATCCTCTGGCGCACCTCGCTCCACCCGCTGCTGACCCAAGGAAGCAAATAAAGGATCTGCAAGCGCAGCGCATTCGCCAGTCGCTCCTTCGTTCCATTCTCTTGACTCGATTTTGAGAAAAAACTCAGGCGATCGAGCATCGAAATCCCGATTGCGATTTGGAGTGCGGCGGCTTGACGCCGCTTTTCTTCCCAACTCGCATGACCCTATATTTAGCGATGCTCACTAGGATGTCAGTCGTCCTTTGCATCCTGACTGTGCAACGCGGGCCGGAGCTCGCCCGCCGCAAGCGCTTCGACCGCCCGCAGCCGCCCAGTAAGTTCGCTGGCCGTCAAACGCCCGTCGCGGAACAGTTTCCGCAGAAAATTCCCGGCCTCTTCTTCTCCCTTCTGCGCATTGCAGTCACCGCACGAGGAGACCAGGTTGCGGTACGAGCTCGACCCACAGCGAACCTGTGGCACCACGTGGTCGATGCACCGTAGTCGTGCCTTGACTCGCCGCAGGCAATAGAAGCACGCGCCGCCTTCGCGCCGATGGATGGCGCTGCGCAGCGCCTTGTCTTTCCAGAAGTTGCCCTTTTCGAGGCCCCAGTTCCGGGCGAATGTCCCGCGGGACGAGCTTGCCACCCTAAGCTTCGTCCGCACCCCGCGCATCTCTTCCGGCAGACGCACCTCGATCACGTGTCCCGCCTTGCTTCGTTCCACCACCCACAGCGCGCCTTTCGCCGCCAGGCGGCGCACCGCATGCCGGGCGCCCGCGGCGGAGAGACGCGTGCCGCGCCCCAGCTTGTACATCGAAAGGTGTAGCCGGCGCTTCCCTTCGAGCCGGCTGTGCCGCACCAGGTGCGAATACACCGCGTGATCCACTGCGGAGAACTTCAGTTGCGGCACCACCAGATCCTCGAACTGTTTCCACACCAGTTCGGCGTTGACGTTGCTGATTTTCATGGTTTTGATCCAGTCGTTGTAGCGGCGGCTTTACGCCGCCGTCTTCGCTTTGCAGAGGCGCGCTCTCGCCTGTTTGCTTTCGAGTGGGTTTGCACGTAGCGCTGGGCTTTAGCCCAGCCTCTTCTTCGCTTGCCACCGGGCCACACGAGTGCGGGAGCCTACTCCCGCCGCCCCGCCCGCCGGGGAACGAAAGCGCGCCGCAACTGTTTTGCAATTTGGGAAAAGGAATGGGGGGGTAAAAACAAAAAGGGCGAAACCACGGTCCACCCGCAGTTTCACCCAGGCCAGTATATCAAAACTAAGATACTTTGCAAGTATTATAAAAAGAAACCATAAACCGAAGCTGTCTCATAAATGGCCTTTATGAGCACCCGGCGGAAACCTGGCGCACTAAAGCGCGCCCTTGCAATAACTTGGGAGCAACTGCGGGTGGCAAGGACGAGGAATCACCTTCTTTGCTGCGGCGTCACTCCATCTGCCGAACCCATTGCTTCCGCCAAGCCGGCGCCTCGAAGGGATCCGCGAAATACTGCGTTTCGTGGACGACCTTGCCGTCGCGGAACTCCATAATGCTCACCGTGTATGCCGCTCGCTCCTGGTACTTGATTGTGTATTCCGTGATCCACAGATCCCCGTTTCCGAGAATCCGCTTGACCTGGAAGCCGGACGGCTTCCCGGGATGATGGCTCCGCAAGGCCTGCAAATTGCTCCTCCCGAGGATTCGCTCGCCCGACTGCGGATAGTCACAAATGGCATCGTCATCATAAATATCGTGTTCCGCGTTGGCATCGCCGGCTGCTGACGCCTGCCAGTGCCTGTTCAGCGCCACACGGATTTGCTCCTCTTGCACGGACTGCTCTGGCTGCGGTTTCGCATTCATGTTCATCTACTTTGTGGCGTCGGGACAAATGACAAATTGTGACAAATGGGATACTCGCTCAGCTCCCCCCGATTCTGAGCTACGATCACTAAGCGCCACACCGATGAATATCAGAAAACGTCCCGCCTGTCCCCCGATTCTCCCCGATTCTCCGCCCCCGAGGTCCAATGGTTCGCGAGTGGCAGAGACACTTAACCCTTCTCTTCCTCTTTCTGGGGCTGCGTCCGAAAGTCAAAGCCGAAACGAGGGCCGTAGCTATGCCAGCCAGGCTTGCCGGTCGATGGGTCATAGTGCCAAATCCAAACCACCGGCGCTTGCATTTCCGGGCCAGACACCGCACTGGGGCCACCTCGGCGACGGGAACCGCCGGGCGGCTGCCCAACCACGGGAGGAGTGGGGCCACCCCTCTTTGTGGGATCTGGCCCGCGTTCTCTGGTTGGCGTTCTCAAGATCCCGATCAGCTTATTTTCCATTACAGCGCGCCTTTTCGCATCCTTCGTATAAAGATCGACCGGGAAAGGGCTCGAGGAGAGTCGATCGACTACCCGATCCAACAATTCGCCGTAAGAAATGCGGAGTGGGGGTTCGGAGCTTTTCAGTCCTTCAGATAGGTCCGTGAGATCCCCCATCAAGCTAGCGTCCGCAGCTAGCGCTGCACGCTTTCTCTTTCGTTCGGCAACAAAAATGGTCGCAAGCGCGAAGACCACAATCCCGATGAACGCATAGATGAGGTACTGCAGAGCGCCTTCCATTTTCACGGACCCGTTCTAAGAGTATACATTTTTGACAAAAGCGAGTACCAATACATGAACTGATTTTTCAATTTGTTGATTTCAATTTGTGACTTCAGATACAGACAAAGCGCAGCAGCGACTCCAACCAACATTGTGATCGTCAGATGCTTAATCTCCCCCTTATAAAATGCGACGAGGCAGGTGGTAATGAACCCAAGTGTGCCTGTCAGCAGAGTGGTCCCAAAGTTAGACCATTGGCTGATGTTCCAATCGTAGGCCTTTTGCAGCTGACCTGCCGATGTCGGAAGATCCTTCAGAAAGCTGACCAGGTTCCCAGCGGACAAATCGATGGGCAGGAAACGGCTGGTGATCAACTGAATTCCGAGGGTGACGAATAGGATTAGGGCGACTGTCAAAAGGACAATGCCAAAAAGCAATGCAGCGATGAGGAAAACGGTCGAATGCGGGTCCATATCTGTTCCCAGAAGAAAGCATATACCTTATGGAGACCTAATCAAGACCTGAGGTGACAGACCGGCAGGCGGGTGGCCGCGCCTTAATTCCGAAAAACGCCGGTGCCGCAGCCTTCGGTTTTAAGGCTGCGGGTTTTGACTTTTCCTTCTTCTTGCGCGTTGTGCCTTCCGCCTCGCCAGTCCAAACAACTTGCTTGCCAGTACATTCTGCGGCACAGTAGCACCATATAAGGCGGGTGGCACACCCTTAACAGGCTGAGACATCTCGGGCTGGCCTACGCTTTGCGATTTTGTTTTATGCCTGCCTGCGGCAGGTAGGCTTCGGTTCCACTCCACCCTGATAGTCAAGCGCCTTCGTTCTTATCGAGGCCGGGTGCCCTACACGCAGCGCTTGCGTGGGGTGAACACTTCTCAAGGCGTGGTTTTAGCCACGAAGCGTCATGGCAAACGACATCCGCCTGCCTGTTCGGGGAGTTGTTTGTGCGACTATTTTTTCGGCTCCACCGCCGGGGGCGGTTCGCTCGTCGGGGGAACAATGTTCTTGAGCCGCATGTAGGTGACAAGATTGCCGTAGTGTTCCATGTCGTGCGCGTTGTTAATGTTCAGCACGCCGAATTTGGGCATGTCCATGCCGAACAGCTTCACTGTTTGTGTGCCAGACGCATCCGTCATACCGTCATAGGCCTTGTCACAGTAGGCGAGCGCACCTTTGAGCGCGGCAACGAGATCGGCCTTCGTGGTCTTGGTTTGCTCGATTTTGAGGCCGGGATTCGTTTCCCCAAGTGCCATCGAGCAAAAATTATATTGGGCGTCCGCTAGATGCCCCACAATCTGGCCGTAGCTGCGGACGGCGTCCGTGGGCTTGAAATTGTAGTTCTCTTCGGGCATTTTTTCGGCGGAACCGACGAGGATGGTCTTCATCCTTGCGTAAAAGATTTTATTGTACGTGCTGAACGGATTGGGATTGGCTTGTGAAGCCTGTTCTGCCTTGCTGTTCAAGGCCGCCTGCGGAGTTTTGGAGTCCTGTGCGAAAGCCGCCGCGGATACTAGGAACAGCACCACTACCGACGCCATAACATGCGATTTCATTTCATTCTCCTGACTGTGCAGATTTGCCACCGACACCTCGGGCCCTGGTCTTATATACGCTGTTGGGTCCCGTTTCATTTCAGGGCGGGTGGCCGCGCCTTAATTTCGAAAAACGCCCTTGGGTAGCCTCCAGCAAGCTAGTGTGGAGCGTCTGGCTTTGCAGGTTGCCACAATTCGATCGGATTCCCCTCAGGGTCATGCAGGCGGGCGAACCGGCCGTAGGGATAAGACTCCGCGTCAATCTTGACGGCAATTCCCGCAGCTTGTAGCTGGGCCGCCATTTTGTCGAGATCCCGCACTCGAAAGTTCAGCATCCAAACCTTCTGAGGATCCCCGAAATATTTGCTCGTCTCAGGGAAGGGAGCGAAAGCGGTTGATCCTGCCTCTTGCTGCCACGCGGTTTCCCCGTCGGACGTTGGTATCGTCAAAATCCCCAGGTGTTGCTGGTACCAAAGCGCCAACGCTTTCGGGTCTTTGGCTCGAAAGAAGAATCCTCCGATTCCGGTCACTTTTTCCATTTCCGTTCCCCCAGCGATCCCGTCACGGACAGCGGCACCCGCAGGGGGAGGGGAGACCTTTGGCTGTGTGGCTGTCTGCGCAGCCATGCCGAGTTGGTTCCGGCTCCAGAGGAAGCCCGACCCGAAAGCAAATGACAGGGTTTGAAGCAGTTGGCGTCTTTGAAAACGCATTCCATCCTCCTTTCGAGAGAGCGCGACCCGAGCTACGATACCTGCGCAAAGGAGGTCTGGGAAGCGTAAAAATAAGGTTCTGGGCGAATTGTCGGCGGGTTACAAACGGTCGGGCCGGCTTCTAGCTGTTAACTGTTAACTGTCGACTGTTAACCTCGTTCCGCCGTGGTCAGCTAGGAGCACGCTGCGCAGAGTTCGCCGCCGCTGCTCGAAAGCGCGTTGGGCTGAAGCGGTCCCAATCGACGCTCACGCGCTGTTCCGTAATCCATTCGCGAACCAGCCGCGCGGTGATGGGCGTAAGCAGAATTCCGCTGCGGAAATGTCCCGTAGCCATGAGCAACCCATCCATGTCGGTCGGGCCAAGGATCGGCAGGTGATCGGGAGTGTCAGGCCTCAAGCCCGCCCAGGTTTCTTCGATGCGCGCGTCGGCGAGGCCCGGCGCCAGATCGATAGCGGCCGAAAGAACTTTCTCGATCCCACTGGCCGTGGTCCGCTTGTCAAAACCGGCGTACTCAACCGTTGCTCCCGCAAGGATTCGACCGTCGTTCCGCGGCACGAGATAAATCTTCTCTGACCAGAGCACGCGTTCCATCTTCAAATCATCCGCGCGCAATGCCACCATCTGTCCTTTCGCGGGACGCACCGGCGCATACGGCGCAATCCCTTCGATCGTCGCCGAAAAACAGCCCGCCGCTATGATCGTCCACTTTGCCGCCACTTTCTCATTTTGCAGGACCAATCCCGCGCAGCGATTGCCCTCGCGCCAGATCGCTTTCACACCATTTCCAGAAAAAATCTCCGCGCCGCTGCGTTGCGCCGCTTCCAGAACAGCGGCCGTCAGTGCGCGGTTATCCACTGACGCCTCTTCCGGCCGCAGCACCGCCGCTTCCACCTCTTCACTCAGCGCCGGTTCGAGTTCACGCGCATCTTCTGCGCGCAAC